>Ga0172380_10002061_pt1 | contig 32660 bp, 55 predicted proteins | sample Leawe162metaG_FD_119747 | JGI IMG/M metagenome (GOLD analysis project Ga0172380, IMG submission 119747) | Leachate microbial communities from a municipal landfill in Southern Ontario, Canada - Leachate well 162 metaG | ecosystem: Engineered > Solid waste > Landfill > Unclassified | place... | reverse complement strand
TAACGTCACCGAGACTCATTTTCAGCGCAGGATCATCAATGCGATCCACCTTGATAACGGTTTTTATCGCAGCGGGAACAATGGCGCACTCGCGTGTTTTAATCACCGGTTTACCATTGACCATCATAGACTGAGTTACTTGACCGATCTCTATACAGAAATAATTTCCATTAGATCCGTATATACCGAGATAATCCTCATTGCCATTGTAGTCAGATGTACAACATGGTACATCATAAGAACTACCACTATTGTATTTTGTTTCAGTGCGACGAGCGCAAATCTGTTCAGCAAATGTATTCGGATTCAGTTCTTTATTACCATTATAAGTAGTCAGTTTTTTAGAGAATAAATCATCAACAAGACTGTCGATCATTTTCACATCATTAGGGAATTTTTTATCCGTAAGAGTTATGCCGAAAAGATCCCTGTCTTTACCCCATCCGTACTCTCTCCTGATGCCATACTGGCCATCAATGGAAAGGAAGTATGTATTGCGATTATCACCAGGATTTTTCCCCTCATCAATATCTCTAAGACGTACGGCTGAAAAGTACAGGCCAACAATTCGAATTCCATCCTTGAACTGTTTAACGCGCTCATTGGCATTGTTCGTAGTAAGCATGAAATCTTTTGCGCTTGGAATATATCTTGCGCGCACTTCGCAAATGTTTGATGGAATTAATGCTTCGAACTTTGTCGGATCGACAAGTTCATTCTCAATTACACTAACCATTTTTTTAGCCTCAAAAACACCATGGATATCAGCTACTCCAGTACCTTTGCCAAATGGATTGTCAAGCATGAGTACGTTGTTCTTCGCTTCAGTAAAGTAAGTTGCAATCTTTTCCTGAGTGTTCTGTGCGAATGAAGCCATGAGAGATCTGTCGCCAGATACTCTTGAAGCAACTTTCTCAAGTTCTTCTTTTGGAGTGCCAATCATTGCGCATGCAACAACCGTCATATCACGACTGGTTGGAACCTTAGGAGCTACGTTACCTGGCATCTTTATATCAGCTGCAGACTCATCGCCTGGATAAAGAACGGGAGCTATTCCTCCAAGTTCGGTGCGAGCCATGGCACGGGTTATATTGCGCTTGGTAGCTGGAGCATGAATAATCTCACCATTCTGATCAAGCGTAACCATAATATCAAAGGGACAAAGTTTAAAGTCGCTCACAATGATTGGAAAGTTAATCTGCTTCTGACCAGACACTACTGTGATACTACCTTTGGCATAACCGCGCTCTTCATCGACATTTGATATAACAACATTTATCTGTGAATCCTTTGGTACGGATGTAACAGCAGAATAAAACGCGTTAAGGATTGCTGGTTGCCAGGCTTCCACATCATGAGGAATCGGTGTCCCATCAGCAGTTTTTTCCAACGTAATAGGCTTGAGTGTAGCATCTTTAAGATTCATGAGAACTCCTTGTCGAATTTATTATAAAAATAGTTTTTTCCAAGTCAAGTGTAAAATTATTCCTTCATATGAGCTTTGAGCTCGGTGGCTGCAGTGGGTGGTGCTATTGCCGATATCTGAGTTGGAACCCCTGCTGCAGCAGCCGCAGCTGTATAAGCTACGCCAAAACCCATGGGTGGCAATGCCGATAATACGCTGTTAATGGATGTAATAGCAGCCTGAGTGGCGACAATAGACGCTGATAATTGTGTCATGTATTGCCAGAACGATGGATCATTAACTGCGTCAGAAACTATAACTCCTCCAAGCTCTTTAAGAGCTGAATGAACCGCCAGAGCAATATTATCTGCCACATCCTGAACGCCTTGATCTGCAGCCTGCTGTTGCTGCGTTGGGGTCATACCATCAGCCTTAGCATTATTTTGCATCCACGACTTCATCCTATTGGCTTTTGTCGTGGATAGCTCAATAAATTTGGCCGTTACTTTTTCAACAAAACCTCCAACCTTAATGGTCGGATCCTGTCCGGCGAATCCTTGTCCTGGCATTTATGGCTCCGGGTAATTGGTTGCTATTTCAGTTGGAACAAATGCTTCTGGTGCCGCTTTATCGTTGGTCTTTAATTTTCCCACACCAGGAGCCAGTTTTGTATTCATCTCGGTGATAACAATAGGGTTGATTCCCACAGGCCCCATCGCTGGACTAAGACAGAAGTCGGCCGCATGAGCTTTTAACAAATCGTAGAAAGCATCATGAATTATGTTTCTACCGTTAACTGTTATTCCCGTTGATGCTATTTTAATGACGTGACCATTAGAGTCTTTAATTGTTACGCCTTCTTTGGCGTCAAGCTTAATGGAAGAATTGCCGGCAGCAACCTCAAATGTTTTAGGTGTCTTAAGCGTTGCGTTGCCATCTTTGTCTGCCATGAGATGGAATTTAAACGCCTGCTCGGAACCACGAACAACCATGTTATTTCCAGACCATACTTCGAACGATCCATCAGCAGCAATACGTAAACTGAACTTACTGGTAAGAGATGTGTTTCTTGTTGTCAATAACGTATCATCAAGACCTTTATATTGCTCATACATGCCGAGCTTCATAAGTGTCATTCTAAAAAAGTCCTGTGAGGTAGCGTCTTTGGTATCACCAATTCTTATTTCCATTCTATTCTTGGTCTGTCCAGCATCTATAACCTTGTGGAATATATATGAACTTCTTTCCGATATTTTATTCGTCTGATTATTCGGACCCCACAGTATATCATCCGTACCTTCACAAGTAGACACGAAACCTTCTGATATATCTTTAGACTTAGATATAAAAGATCTTCTACATACTTTAAAATCTGATGGGTTCTTAGCCGAACCGGTGGAGAATATTCCGAAATGCTCTCTATTGACCGGTTCGTTTTCTGAGCCTATAACAACATGTCTATTGTTACAGTAATCAAAAATACTACTCTTAGCTGTAGTATCATCCCCGTTTGGATTCCAGTATGTCCTGGGGTTGGCTGGCCCCAAGCCAGCCGGAGACGATATTATGGATACCATTCCTGATTCGGCAAGTAGTAAGCCATTGCCAGAATTAGAATTAAAAATACCCTTATCTCCACCATCTCTAATTCTCTTAAAATCTGGATTGGGAGTTCTTAGAATATTCGACGCTCCGATATCATCATACTTAGTAGAACAAAGTATGAGAGGGGCTCCAGCATAAGTGTTATACTCTAGTATGCCGCATTGCTTAATTGTAAATGGAGCAATAATTCTTACTCTGCCATATTTAGGATAAGACCCCTCTTCCTCCGGGTCTTTTATTGCTATGGCGTTCATGATTTTAAAATTAGAACTATTGATTGGATGTACTGCTGTCAGTTCGTACATATTAAGATCAATGTCTACGTTGTCAATTAAAGCAAAACACAGATGCCATGAAGTAGAATTGTTCATAGCATTCTCTTCACTAAGAAGAGATGGCGTGTTTATAAACGAGGCGTATTTAGGTGCGCCAGACTTAATCATTTTGCACTATCTCGCTCAAGATGTTTCTGTCTCTCTGCGATTGTTCCATATGCAAGAGCTGGTATAGGACTTTCACCTTCAAAGTTAGACGACCATCCCTGAGTAGTACCTTCCATGATCGTATCTTTTAGTCTCGAGTGACCCAAACGAGTTAGCCAGTCGTCTGTTGTATTCTCTACATTGTACGTAATTCCCTTGAGGAACGGCTTGTGAATAACCGCATCCTTAGCTGCTTTAATTTTTGAAAAGCCAGCTCCAATGAGACTCTTGCTATCGTCGGAAGAAATGCGCATGCCAGCACGAAGGTGCCCAGCGTCACGAGTGAGAACCATGCCAACTGCTTCATTTGGATGTACCTCTTTCTCTCTGTTTTTATTATAGTGCTCTACTGCGGTTATATTAGCGACGTCACCAGGTAGAAAATGGGAATCACCAGGATTAATAACTCTCGTAGTATTTGTTAAAGATCTGACGATAACTTCAAGAGGACGCCTATCGACATTCATTCCATTGTCTCTATGAAGATTAGCCAGTTCTTTTACGAGATGCTCCTGAACAGCTTTAATGCCCTTGTGTTCAAGAAGGTTGTGAGGGTTAACAGTTCCACTGGAAATTACGTCGCCTTTTTTTACCTGTGAGCCAATCTTTACATTTGGCTCAAGACCAGATTCTATGTAATATTTTTTACCACCGATGATAGCATCATAACCACCAAGGGCAGATTTTTTCAAATGCTCTACCCTTCCGTCCGTATCGGCAAACACGGCTGCTTTCTTTATTTCTGCAGGCATACGCAATAGCTGCTCAAGCCTATCAAAGGCACTGGTAAGACCACCGCCTTGAGCGACAGTGCCGCCAGTGTGGAAACTCTTTAGAATAAGCTGTGTTGACGGCTCGCTAATAACGTGAGCCGACTGAACCCCTATGTTAGATCCGATCTTAGGCTTCTGCCCATCGTGAAATACTCCGAATGATGTAGCTCCTATTGCATTGCTTGGAGTAGGATCTGTCAGTGGACTCTGCGCTCTATAGCTTTTTATTCCAGCTTGCTTAAGCTTAACAATAAGATTTGAATTAACTAATTCTCCCCTATCGGCAACCTTGTGGTTTTTAGAATCATATACGGGCTGAGCAAGAAACCTATCATGACCATCCTTATCATCTATTCCAAACTCAAGACCGTCAGTATCACCAGAATCATGACGCTTGATAATTACAGAGTACGTTGTTGGAACTAAATCTTTAGTTAGCCAGCCAGGCATATACGTCTGAACCGATTTGTCTACGTTTCCTTTTCTGGCTCCAATAGATGCAGCCAGATAGTCGGATACAGTAAGACCCTCAGAATAAGAATTCTTAATCGGCTGACGAACGACTTTTCTATGATGATCTTCCACCAGCAATGGAGTAGCCATGATCTGACTTATACTTCCAATACCTTTTCCGGAGCCGGAACGAAGTTCATGAATCAAAGGATTATTATCATGCTCAAGTTTTTTCTCCAGCTGTACTTTTATATTTTTGTCAGCGCCGGATACAAATATTTTTTTATACTCGTCATCAGTCATCTTTCCACGAGACTTGGATTCCGCACGATTCATTTCCTTATCTCTAATGTCAGACATGGATGTCGTATCCGAAACCCCTACAGTCCACCCATGAACAGTGGCTTGATGATTACCAACTTCTTTAATTGCATCTGCGACATCGAGAGCTTTGCGACCACCATAACCCTGATTAACGTTCGATATTAAATCTCTGATGCTCTTTTTGTTAAGCGTAATATCATATCTACGGAGATCCATTGGTACAGACTTATTGATAACGTGTAGTCCAGCAGTAGCCTCTCTTCCATTAAGTTTCACGGTTGTAGAATAATCTATCTCTCTCTTCTGGACGTCGTGGTTGATCTGGTCAATTGTTGTGTAATACTTGTCTGACCTATTTTCCGGTTTGCTGGCAAGGTAAGCTCCGAGAACTGCTTCTTTGGAAGGGAGGTGTAAGAAGTCTCCATGTCCGAACTTAATGACGTTTGCAGACGGGAGCATTTTATGCGCTTCATCTAATGCCTTCTTTCCAACTGGCGTATGTATCTGCACGGCATCACCGTCAAAGTCCATATTCAAACCAGCTACTACTAAGTTAGGAACAGTTATAGCTTTTCCACCTATTATTTTAGGGTGGAACGCCATAAGCGAATATTTATGTAAAGAAGGAGCTCTGTTCATCATGACCAATCTCTCTTGAGCTACTACGTCAAGAGCTTTCTTAGCCATAGGATCATCTTCTTTGATCATCTTCTGCGCTTCTAATGGCCTATATCCGGAACCGGTAAGGTGCTTCATGATAAATGGCTGGAACAATTTCTTTGCCATATCATACGGAATACCCAGTTCATCAGCATGGAGAGCCGGGTCTGGAATAACAGTACTTCTGCCAATTAAGTCCTGATTCTTTCTGATAACCTTGTTCTGGTAAAAGCCCAATTTAGACTGTGCGTCTCCACCGTCTATGGAGCGCATAGCTCCTTTGAGTCCTTTTGATTTGGAAGAAAATGATACAGGGTCGGCAAATCCAAATGCGGCCGATACAGCGTCGTGCAAATCAGACCTAAGCTCACGCTTGAACATGTCTGGCATGTCTTTCATCTCTTTAAGCTGTCTGTTTACAAGGCCAATATCCCTATAGAGTTCGTTTACATCGGAAATAACGATGGATCCACTTGATAGCTGGTTAACTGGGCGAAACTGAGGAGGTAAAACCGGTATCTTTGACAACATGTAGTCCGTGGGTTTCATGTTATTTTTCTTCAGCATGTCCAGATACTTAATTCTACGATTAATCTTATCAAGATCAGCGGCTTTAGCACCTTTTGCCTCCTGAATAAGTCGTGGAATACTTCCAAGGTCGACCTTCTCAAGCATTCTTTTAACAGCAGGGCCTCCAGTAAGTCCATTTTCTGCTGTCTGCTGTATCTGACCGGTAGTTTTATTCACCCAGAGAGCACCTTCAATAACTTGCTTGTATTGAGATTGAGTGATACCTATCATAGATGGTATGGCTCGACCAGCAACTGGATTAGGAATGGCCTCCGCAAGCTCAATATGTCCCCATTTATTACCAGACATGCCACCAGTAACAAATGGATCGAATAATCCATGGCGTTCTGGCGCCATATCCTTCTTTCGATAAACCTTAGTAGGTTCTTTAATTTCACCATTAGACAGATGCATAACGTCTTTATCTGTCAACGGACGCAATTTGATAGATTTGTTATCCTGCTGAACATGAGCACCAAGTGCGCGCATAAGTCCCATTTGCTTATCCCATGCAAACGTAGCCTTAAGAGGAGGTGGCTGGTGTCCCATTTCCAGCGCAAGCCAGTACTCATCATTCCTCTGGCCTTTAAGTCTATTTATTTCTTGCAGATTCTCCATGGCATCGTGAGCCATGAGGACATTGAGCTCCATTTGGCCAACACCCTTAGCTTTTTCTTCTCCGGATTTAGATGGTTGCATGTTTGCATCATAACCATCTCGGTAACGGGCGCTGAATTTGTGATCTACCTTATGCTCAAGCTTTAGGATGTGGGATATGCCGTGGAATATTGGATTCTTGTACGGTTTGCCACTAACGGGGTCTATTAAATACTCTTTGTCAGAAGCTATTCCTGCAGCCTTCATGTCTTTTAAGAGCATGCGAGACTGATCCTGCTCATCGAAATTTTTGATCTTATATGGCTTCCCCGTCTTCTCCGCAATGCGTCCGGCGAGGGATTCCATAAGCTGAGAAGTATTGATACGACCAGGAATTCCAGCAGGATTAAGAATAAGATCTATTCTCTGACCGTCTGGAGTAAGCGGAGCATCCTCATCTTTAATAATTTTGGATATGATTGCTTTATTACCATGTAAACCAGCAATTTTATCTGCAACTTTAAGCTCTTCTTCAGTTTTAACATTTACGATAACATTATTTCCGTGTTTTTCTACACTGGTAACTATTCCTGGTGTCTCGTGCGTCCATCTAACCGCTTCATTGCGGAAGTCTTTACGCATACTCTTATCCAGACGACCAAGAGTAATATCATCACCGGAAAGTTTATTACGCTCCATATGAGCAATAGCCACATCACCATGACGAAGAACCTCTCCGACCTTAACAACTCCTTCTGCGTCGAGCTTCTTAACCATTTTATGGTCGACCTCGTCAGGAAAGTGGGCCTTAAATTTTTCTCTGTGGAATACTCCATCTGCTGAGCGCTTTGCTTTCAGGTCATATAGATGTTCCGACATAAGCTTCTTAGCGCCCGACTCAGTAATTACGGTTGCGTCTTCGAAGTTGAGGCCGTGCCATGGCATGTAAGCCACGCGCAGGTTCGTACCAATAGCCAAGCGGCCATCTTTGGTATTATTACTGTCAGCGACAAGGTCTCCTTTTTTTACCTTATCGCCCACCTTGACTGTTGGAGTATGATGAATGAACGCTTCCTGATTGAGGGGAAAGTGATCATACATGTGAACAATATGATCTCCACCCTTTCCATCACCTATAAGCATTTTATTCTTAGTAATTATTTTAACCGTACCTGATACCGGAGCTCTCTCCGTAGCAATCTCATCGTAAATCATGTTAGATATCGATCTACCATACTCATCAACGATATCGAACTTAGGAGCCTCACGATGCTTTAGGCTGAGTGCCTGTTCCTGCATTTTTCCCGCTGTTAAAGCACGATTACCCTGCAAAGAGCTGAGGAATGGAATTGTATTACTGGTTGTGTCAAAGAGAGCATATGACCCCGGAAGTATAAAGTCTACCTTGTCTTTTCCGACTTCTGTGATTGCCCCTTTGTATAATGCTTTAACCATCTTCTTCGCTGTCTTTGGAGGATGGCCAGGCTTAAATTCGTACTGGTCGGGGAATGCAACATATTTGTCATACACATCGTTGGCTGATTTCGCAACGAATCTTCCGTCGGTAGTGTGGTAGCTACGCTTGAGAGTTTTTCCATCTTTTATAGTACCAATGGTCTGGTGAGTGACGAGGCCAATATTACCGCCTTCTGGCGTGTGAGTCGGATCAATGTAGCCAAACTTACTCGGAGAAATGTCACGGGCATTATCAGAAACACCGTGAGCAGAACTAACACCACCCTCACCCATAATGGTAAGCTTCGAATCATTCCCGATAATTGATACAACATTTACTTCTCCTGGTGGGTTTGATAGTTGTGACTGAGTAAGATACCCTGTTACATACTTGTTAAAAAGATCAGAGCTTAGTGACTTTGAAAGCTTCTTGGTAGTATCCAGCTTAATGGCAATATTCCTACCTATAGCTTTACCGTTCTTTATAAGATGCTCAGATACTAAATCCGCCGGCCCGTGTATGGATTTAAAAAGTATCGAGTCCCGGTCGTCCGGGTCGCTCTCGCCTTTATTGATTTTAACAATTTTCTTAGCTGCATCAAGGAGAGCTTTAGCACTGACTTCACGGTACGGTTTTCCCATAGTTAATTGGTTTACTTCAGGATCAAGTTTCGTATCTGTTAATCTCTGCTTGATCGCTTCTTTAATTTGAGCCGGTTGCATTGTTGCATCTGGTCTAGCTCCATGAATAGCCTGATACATTTTATCCAGACTCTTAGATTCACTCTTCAGATAAGCATCTCTATTTGCATGGAGTACGTCTCTGCCCCACGACTGCTCGAGATGGTGATCTTCCACGCCGAGAGCATGCATCACGTTATACAATGGAACATTTTTCGTTCCATAGTTCATAAAGAACGCTTTACGCTTTGGTTCAAATACCAGGCGGAAATTGTTGTTAAAGCCACGCTCGTAGTCGATGGTTTTATCCACGTTGAAGAACGACTCGATATCGCCATTGTCGGCCACTCTGGTGTATATGCCTGGGCGCAGTCTTTCTTGGTTGGTAAACTGATATTCATTACCACCTATCAGATATGTACGTCTTGGAGTATATTTTGGAATATCCGCAAGTTTTATATTGTTCAACCTGTCAATAGATTTGCCAGTGGCTTTGTCTATGAGGGATACATCACCGCGAAGCTGAGACGACCATGTACGACCTTTGTTACGGATCTCAAGCTGTTTAGCGTGATCCTTGAAATCAAACGGATCATGCACCCAGGTCTTATTAACCTGCAGCTTAGTCTCCTTACCTTCAGTTCTGGCAAGGATCTCTTTGATGCGCCCATGTATGGCGGCTTCGAATTCTTTATTATGGACGACAGCCCTATCAGTTGCCTGAACCTGTCTCTGGGTTGGGCTGTCACCTCGAGATTCACGGGTATTTATTGGCATGGTTTCAATATACCTTTTTAGGTGATGATCAAGCCAATTTTCTAACTATTATGAACGTGTTATTAAAACGCGATTTCTGATATAAGAACAATGGATCAAAATAATTAAAATCCAATAAAAATTAATCACAGGAGTATCGTATGTCAGCGCAACAACAAAATCAGATAGAGTTAGATCTCGATGAATATTTTATCGAGAATAGTTTTTGCTTCTCTCAGATCAAGAGTGGGCAAAACCCGCTTCCTAAAATTTACAAAAATTATAAACCAGTTTATTCCATCTAAGGAGTGTTAAAATGAAAGAACCATCTAAGTTGGACGTAATGGCGGCAGCTCTGCTCGAAGGAGCGAAGGTATCCGAGTCTAAATCATCGGTAGTAATAACGCCGATAAAGGTGTTATTAAAAAAGGTTTCCTGATATAAGATTATTGGTGAAAAATATCTCTTACTTTATAAAGTGAGAGACGTAGTACATTATCCTACCCATCCCGAAAGGGGTGGGTGGTGAATAAAATTTTCTTTAAGCTGGGGGTAATTATGAAACGGAAATGGACAGATAGTGTGAGCGACAACTTCAGACCGCCACAATTATGGCCGTAAAACCTGATACTATTATGGCAACGCATGAGACGTTGCAAGATTTCTATTGTCGTTCTATCTGGAAGGTCGATCCTAAGAAGCTTACGATGAGTAAAAAGTTTTTCCTTAATAAAAAAACTAAAGAATTTCATGATTTATTTGCGGATGAAATAGCATTTCAAAAGCTAAAAAAAATGTTCGAGGCCTCTTGTTAGATCCACCATAATAAACACCCGGGCTCGCCCAGGTGTTTTCTTTTTTTTACCAAAGGGGATGAAGTGTCAAAGAACAAGAAAGTTAAAGAAAAGTTTCACACTTTTAAAATAACTCATATTGGTAAGCCGATAGCTGAGTTTGGATTCGAGTATTGCCATGGGTGTAAAATGAGGTTCAGATGTCTATTCAAGATCGAAGATTACGAGCAGCATAGTATTTTACAGCAAGGGGGATTGTGGGACATAGATAATAGGATTGGAATTTCATACAGTGATAAACTCTATGCAGACATACTCCCACAGAATAAAAAAATTACCAGAGAGTTTAGACAGAACTTTAAATGCGTAAGAACCGTTCGCTCTGGAGTTGATCGTCAACATCGTTCTTGTATAGGCTTAGAAGACCTCTTGATTAAAGGTAAAGCTTTATTCGTAAAAAGGATTATGGATTACTATGGAAGAAACGAATGAACGTATTTTTATAATGAGCTCGCTGGGTCTTGATATTTGCTCTACATGCAAACTTAGATTCAACTGTATGGTTGCAATCCAGATACGAACAGCTGTCTCGCCACTATGGTATAGAGTTTTAGTGTTTAGCGCCATAGGCTCATTAGTTCTAAGAAATAAACGTATCCACATACATACACCTCCCGAAGATGGATATATCAGTGGTATACCATGTTTAAAAAAAAATGAGGGTAGTAATATTGATACATACAGAGTGTTAAGTATTCTCGGTTGTCATGGCGATGGATACGTCAAAGTTAGTGAATGGAAATATCAACAACCATAAGGTGGTAATAAATGAATTTAATAGATAAACTGTCGAGATTCGGACTAGAGATGTGCTGTGATTGTATACATAGATTTGAATGTCTAATCGATATCGATATTTCGATAGTGGATAGACAGAAAGACGCGCTCTATATTAGATTGTCATCCACTAAGTACTTAGTACACGCTACATATCCCAGTATGGATAAAGTTAAGTGCTTTATCAGATCAAATAACGGAATCGGCCATACTATTAATATAGACGCGATATTCAAACTTCTTGGTTGTAGCGAACATGGAATAATAAATGTCAATGATTGGAAATTTTAACTCACTTGGGGATGGTCATTATGGACATGAAAAAAGCGCGCAACCATTTCGGTAAAAAGAAATTATCATCATGCGGATTGGAGTTGTGTTGCGATTGCGAGTATAGGTTTGGATTCGGCTGCCTAGTTAATGTTTCTATTGAAATATTTTATAGTAATACTATCTTCGTAAAGCTTACTAGCGCAATAGAGGTGGTTGACTTTGAATTCGAAAAATTATCCACCTTTAAATGCATGAAACAAATCCATGGCGATATTAATTACGATATTGATAGGACTAAGGTACGCAATATGATGGGGTGCGATAACAATGGGATGGTGAAAGCAGAAGACTGGAGATTTTAGTCTATGGGTAAGGAGATCGTTAATAAAAAACTATCAGAATGCGGACTTAAAATATGTCATGCTTGCAAACTTAGGTTCGACTGCATAGCTAACGTCTTCGTTACTGAGTGGTGCAAGGATACTCTTTTCATACGGTTACAATGTATGGATAGTGTAGATGACATTAAACATGAAGAGCTACCTGATATTAAATGTCTTGATATTAAATGTCTTGCCAGTAGATATAGTGATATTGACAGGGCTAAGATACAAAAAATGTTAGGGTGTGATAACAATGGAATAATAAAAGTAGAAGACTGGAGATTTTAACTATGGCTACTGAGGAGCTTCCTGAAAAAAAAGTTAACCTATCAACCTTTGGTTTTGAATTCTGTTCCGAATGTCCATGCAGATTCAGTGGATGTATTGTATCTGTATTCATTAACACAAGGTATTCTGGAAAAACAGTTGAATGTAGATATTCTGATCTTGGCTCTATAATGGAAGAGATGAAATATCCGTGTCTTATGCATGGCGAACTTAATAAGGATAGGTTTACAGATTCGTACAACAAGACCATGAAGAGATTGTTTGACTGTGATCAGTTCGGCTACGTCAGTAATGAACGCTGGAGGTTTTAATGGATCTAAGCGGAATATCAACAAAAGATGGAGTAAAAGATCTGTCGTCGCTTGGACTGACCATGTGTACCAAGTGTCTAATAAGATTTAATTGTAATGTTGAAATAGAGGTTAGTAGGGCTTTTTCCAATAAGCATCATACCGTAATGATATACGCCAAGCAACTAGTGATGGATACAACACCTGAAAAAATGACAACGGTAGCATGTATGATAAAGGAGCAGGCGCTCGACAAGGGTTCGTTGTATAAAGTTAATAGAGATAAAATATATCAACTTCTTGAATGTGATTCAGATGGGGCCATAGACCCTAAAAATTATAAAACTTAATCGGAGGTAGTATGGCAGAAGGATTTCACCAGCCCAATATCTTCAGGGCTTATGCAAAAAACAGTACGGAAATAGAATACAAAAGGAAAAGGGAGGGCGATAAACTTTTCATTGTTCAGGCTAGAAGTAGTAGTTGGATTCCTCTTCATTGCCTGATATTTTCAGACACTGCAGAAAATGCCATCAAGGCGATGAAAGACGGAATTGCTTTCGTTCTCAATAATAGTAGTAAAGAAAGAAAAAATCACATAAGGTCAATGCTTGATCTTGAGTTCGAATGTCAAGAGGGAGATAAGGATATGATGTACAAAACAGAATGGGCTAGTAATGCGGGGCCGTTTTGATGGGTTTGTTAGATAATGCTATAAATGAAAGTATGAACAATCATAATTCATACGCTAAGCATCTCAATGAATTCGGATTCGACATGTGTTTGAGCTGTCCCGTTAGATTTGAATGTAAAATAGTAACAAGGATAACCAAAACTAGATTTACCGGACATATTCATGTAGCCATAAGAACAAACGTAGCACTGAATGATGATCATTTCGCATCCGTAGTTGATAGTGTTCCATGCTTAACATATAAAGAGGGTGAGTATCGTAAAATTTGGGCATGCAATAAAGAAATGGTATGGAATATGATTGGCTGCGATAAAAGCGGTTATTATCAAAGAGAGGAGTGGTCCTATGGATAATTACTGGAGGCGTTGACATGGAGAAAGAGCACCTAGAGGAGATTTATATTAATGTTGAAGGTAGGACGACGATGAAACGTCAGGCGGAGCCGTTCAGTCGATTTGGTTTAGACATATGTGTTAAGTGTCCCATTAGATTTGACTGCAAGGTCATGATCAGAATGTATAGAGGAGAGCTTACTGGAGCTGCGTCGGCAATATTAGCAACAGGCGCCATACATGTCGATGATGTTCCATTGGGAGTACCGTGCTTAATTAAAAGAGGGAATAGAAGTTATAATGGTTATGATGACGGTAAATACGTGATACCTAATGAACACTTGTTATTCAAGTGCCTAAACTGCAACTCAGACGGTTACTACCTAGGAAAGGAATGGCCATATGGATAATGATACCGTTCTCTTTTCTCGCTATGGCTTAAACTACTGCGCTGATTGCCCCCATAGGTTTAACTGTGGAATATCAGTGCATAAGCCAGACTTGTACATGGGACCAGGAGAAGCCGTTAAAATTCATTTCTCTGAACGGTTAATACGTGGAGAGTTATTCAATTTATCAACCATGAAATGTATAACTAAGCCTACTTATAATATTAAAAAGCGTGTACTTAGTATGGAATTAAAAGATACTCATGGAATAAGGGTTTTATTATGAGTAGTGAACTGTTTTCAGAAAAGTATGGTCTCAAACTATGTTCTGAATGTCAATGTAGATTTCGATGTGTTATAGCAGTGCGAGAAGTCATATCTCTCGATGGAGTGGCCAAGGCTATCAAGGTTGGATTTTCTCCCGACGCTGTATTAGAAAATATAGGTACGACTCCACATGTAACGTCAAAAGCAAACTGCGTTCAAAGTGGAGTGTTGAAAAGATCCATTTTGAGTGCTGAGCTAAAGAAGGAATATGGAATTTATGTTGGGACTGGAGTGTAGATAATGATTAACAATCGAGGCTTGTTATCAGAAGTAGGATTAGTCTTGTGTAGTACTTGCTCAAGGAGATTTACATACTGTAGGGTAAGGTATAGAGTAGTAGATAGGAGTGGGTTTAAAAGAATGTTGCTAACGTTAGTTAATCCAATCACCGGCTATCCACTGACAAGAGATGAAATGTTTTCCCTTCCCTGCATAGTAGGCATGGTAGACGCCTACAACAATTTCTTAATCGATAAAAAAAAGATAGATGATGAAATATCAAAAATCACTGACATGCGAGTATCTCCATGATAACAAAGTTAATGTTCTTATCATACTATGGAATAAAAGAATGTTCTGACTGTAAACATAGGTTTGACTGCTTCATAACCATACATTTTAAATCATTAATTCCCCATGGAAACTCTCCTGATAGGAAGAGGGAAATTATCGTCTGGAGCAGAAGGTTGTCAGAGCTCGTAGTTTATGATGAAATAGTAGAGTCCACCGAAATACTATGGTGCGGTACAATAAGAATGTTTAAAGACATACCAAGTATTGAGGGTGATATTGAAATCAATAAGACAGCTATACTTGAAAGGCTAAGATACGATAAAAGAACGGGGGATATAAATGTTCATGCAATCGGTACATAACAGAACCCCCAATAAACCACTATCGTTATTTGGGTGCGCGAGATGCTCTACGTGTAGGTATAGATTCGAATGTCCAATTGAAATTCAGTTTCAAACTGGAAATGACTATGTGGAGGATGAAATTTTCACTCGGTCAAAACTTACGTATGCAGACTCAGCCGCGCATAGTCAGGGAGTAGTTGTTTCTACCGAGCAGTTATGGTGTTGCAGTCTTTATGGTGTGAAGATGTCGGAAGAGTTTACCGCTAAGACAATTAAAATTAATAGACTAACAATACTTGATGAATTACAATATAACGAAGGTAAGGGAGGGTTGAATGTTAAATGGTAAAATTCAGTTAGATGATAGTGGGTATTATTACAGCTTGATTGATATGGCTAGAGCATACAATAGTCGAGACGACAATGATCTAGAGGGGTTTTTTTCTATTAGTACTAATGTCATACAATGGATTAAATATGCCGGAGGCAAGGGTGATAATGATAAAATTAAAACATTTCATTCTTATGTCACTAGTTCTTGCGACGCTATGGGCGATGGGAGTCCTATGGAAGACGAAGGTCTTAGTCGGCTTCATTCTTCATGGGCTCCTACTACGAAGGGTATTGGTGATATCAACGCTATGCTTGGATCGTATCATTTTTATAAGTGTATTTATCACAGAGCAATTACGTATAAAATTAGACCAAAAATGGTTGATTTTTTCGAAAGTTCCAAACTTGACTTTCCAGCCAGACTATTCCTAACGCCACACGATGAGTTTATGATCTCACTTCCAATTGGTGCGGTTGAAACCGAGCTCGGTAGCCTTGTTAATATATTCGTGTCCACAGAAGACTTCGATTACTCGGCATACAAAGATGGTGGTCAAATAACAACGCAGAAAAACATCTCTGACTTAATTGCTAATAATCCAGACAAAATAAAGAGGATGATACGATGTTATGCCATATGTTACGACAAAAACAATCTCGATGTTAGCACTGGAAAAACAGTCTATTATCAACTTCCAATCCTGGAGGACGAAAAGATCTACGATCAATTCCTATCTTTAATGGAAACGTCTGGTTCGTTTATACATAAGAATGCAGCCATAAAAATGTTCGACATTGTGCTTAAGTTCTGCGCTTACCTCATTGGATCAAAATGTCCAGACATGGTAAGAGTGCCCGGCAGTATCAGGCAACCTAAAGCGGGTAATGTAAAAAAGGAAAAGCAAGCTGATAAGCACAATGCTATTCATGGATATGACTTCTTCGACGTAGGTAGGATCTGTCAGTCCAATCCATCTGAGGTAGAATATATCAGGGATGCTCATGGTGTGCTTAAGAAGCATTTCAAAGTGCGTAGGCATTACAGGGCTCAGTGGTATGGAGCTAAGAGCGAGGAAAGCCCGAGCGGAACGCATCAGAGCGTTATTGTAATTGAAGAGTTTGAGAAGGGTGACCTGGGTAAGGAGATGAAGCCGAAGATTAACATTGTGTGAAAGGATAATATTTTGAAAAGAGTTTTTAAAAAACATCAAAGAGGATTATTTGACTCAGTTGTAGACCGCCTTAACAAGAGTGATAAGGCAATATTAAATGCCACATGTGGCACGGGGAAAACGTTTATATCGTGGGAGCTTATCAGAGATTATGTCGATAGAGCAAAGAGAATTCTGGTGTTTACCTACGCTCAGAATGATATAAGAACTCAATGGTATGACGAAGCTATCAACAAACACAGGATCATGTATCCATCTGAAGTGTCAGTAGTGTGTGCTGCTGAGGATGTAGGAGATTTTGGAAGCTGCGGGGTGTCACTATCCAACGTAAAGAAGAACGTTCCAGTGGTTATAACCATACCACAGACAATTAAAAATAATGCTAAAAAACTTGGAAAGTTCGATCTCATCATTATCGATGAAGCCCATAGCTATCTTGATACTAAGAATGGTGACGGAACGCTCAAGACTATCATTAAAGAGTGCTCCACCAAGAAAACTAAGATACTTGGCCTAACCGCTACTGCGTTTGATCTTATTTCTAAAAATGGTTTTTTCTCCGACATAGAAGATGAAGACTGCATTATTTATGATATTGACCAAGCGATGCAGGATGGTACTATTGTTCATGATACGATCCATATCGAGAAATTTAGCTTTGATATTGACGATAAGTATTATAACAAATATGGAGACCTAACTATGATGGGAGCCAAGTTCGTTAGGTCAAAAGTACATTCGTCTAAGAAGGTTGAGGATGTTCTATCCAGAGTTAAGGGCAAGACGTTAATAATAACTCTACCAATGCAAGATCAGGAGATATGCGACAATGTAAATCTTAAGTTTGGTAATGGAACGTGTGTTCTCAATACTATGAAAGGCAGCGATCATCGTAAAGCAGAGAAAGAATTCAGAAATAACCCTCGGGTTAAATTCATGGTTGTCGTACAAAAATGTAATATAGGCTGGGATTACCATGAGCTAGAAAATGTAATAGACTTAACATTTACAAAGTCACACCATCTAATCATTCAGAGAATGCTACGTCCATGCCGTACATCTAAATTAATCCCAGGCAAAAAAATGGGAAATTATTATTATTGCTGCGATCAAAGTCACGATGAGGTTATTGCCAAAAAGAGAATTGGACAGGCGATATGGCTAGCTACTAAAGATGGGATTATGTCATACCGTAAAAATCCATATGGAGACATGAGCGATCTATTTCCAGAACGCCTAGATGAAAACAAAGAGTCTAATAGTGGTGGTCATAAAATTTCAGTTTACGACTGGCTTATAGACTACAACGTAAATTTTACCAGACGTGTAATTGACACTATTGTTTTAACGGGTTTTGAATCGTACAAAAAAGAAGTGGAGCGTCTCATTGGATTACTACCAAAAGAAGACATTGAAAATAAAAGGCGTAGATTTGGCTACGCATTGACAATATCACAAAGAGGTGGTGTTGGTGACATAGAGCTTCTTAAAAGTAATCTAGTAAAGTATGATATAATAAAGGAGGTCTAGTGAGTAGAGGGGTGATGAATAAATACATGTGCGTCTCATCTGAAAAGAATGAGGTGCGCAAGGTAATTATGGATCTAGCTGAAGAACTTGAGTGTAAGCATTGGCTTGGCATGGCTTCTGAATTTGGAGTGGACGCAAAGATGTTTGCGTCCAGATTCAGAACGTCACGCTTAGTGTCTGTAGAATCTAAGGAAAAAGTGTTCAAGAGACAGATTAAAGAACTTAGTGAGTTCAGGAATATTACATGCTTACATACCACTATGTCAGAATTTCTTGATAAAGGTATAGGCATGTTCCCCTCGTTTGATTGTGTGTTTCTGGATTATAATGGGATTTACTCTACGACGATAGAGGATGATATGGTGTCATTGTTCTCCAATGGAAGATTTACTCGTAATGGAGTATTCGCATTAACGATAGCCAAGGGTAGAGAAAGAGAAGAAATGGTTAAGATGAAGAATACCAGACTCATTCAAAGTGTGTGTTGTGGTAATTTACATGACTATCTATCCAATAGAGAAAATGCAATTACAACCACCTTACACTCAATATGTAAAGACCTATCTATTGAGCTAAAGCCGGTATTTCAGAAGTCGTATACTAACAATAAGGGTGGAATGGCTATGATGGCGTTTGTGTTTAAAGTAGTTAATAGGATATTGTTGCGATGAAAAAACATGAAAGCTACCAAGCAAGAATACAAGTATCACCACCAGAAAAAACTCGTTCGAGATTTCACGTAAACACAAGTGTAGCTACTCACAGATTTGTGGGATTAAGACTGTGGTGGCTAAGGGGCAGTAAAACTACTTGGGGTCAGCACGAGTACTGACCCCAACACGACTAGGAGATAAATTATGGATGATAAACTAATGCTTAGTAAAGTAAAAAAAATGCACAAAACGCATTTAGTATCAGAAATATCAAAAAAAATAAAAATAGCACCTCGTATTATTATAAAAATAATGAAAAAGAATAATCTTTCTAGAGCAGACACACTATCAAAGAGATTGAATGATAAAAATTTTGTTGATAAATTTAAGAAAATATATACTATGCATGGAGCTGGAAAAACATCCCAAATGATGCGCATTTACTTCCATAATGTTATTGCTTTGGCGAAAAAAATGAAATTGACACCATCGTGTCGTCAATTCAAAGCATGGACTAGTAGTGAAATTACTATAATTAAAAAACATTATAAAGGAGAAGTAGAGCCATTATTAAAAATGCTACCTAAAAGAACAAGGCATGCGATTGCTAGGCAGGCAGTAATTCTTGGATTGTCAAAGAAGAGGAATGATAATGTATCTATAGATAAATTATTGATCCAGAAAGAAAGAAACATGTATTATTGTGGCTATCTTATGGGTTATAGGCCTATCACAAATAAAAATAGAAAACAGTATAGTATAGCATGTGATAGAAAAATCATTAATGATATTATTGATATAATTAATTTTACTGGTCACATATCGATAACAAAACAGGGAACCCCATCAATAGTATTCTCCTACAATAAGCTTAATATATTAAAGGAGTTCTTTTATGCGGATGGTATATTTAGCGCCAATCGCATACATGACGATAGAATGTTTTTATGTTGGTTTTCTGGGTATCTAGATAGGAGCTACTCCCTAAAATATCACCATTCAAGAACTAGTGGTAATTGCATAATAAAACAATGTAGCCATGTAGGTGATATATCAGAATATTGCACCAGTAGAATTAATTTAATTCTTGGTCAAGAGGTTGCAAAACTTACTAAATCACTAAGAATATCAAATTCAAAATTAAAAGCTATAGCACATAAATTCAAATCCCTCAACATCACCGTCGGAGAATTCTGGCGAAAAATTAGTTAGATAGAACATTGTAAGCGAAAGGATTTTTATGAAAACCAAAAAATCAACCAAATACCCAGAACCAAAAACCCACAACCTATCACCCATAGAAAAAGATCAAATTCGTAAAGATATTGCATTGAAAAAAATGAACATCTACGAAATAGCCATACTGAGAGGATGTTCGTCTTCTCAGGTAGCTGGAATAAAGGCAGCTATTACTAAAGGTAGATAATATGGCACATCAAAATAAAAGGCATATTAATTATATCCAAGCTAAACTTAATGATAAAAAATTCATATTAGAATTTAAGCAGTTGTATAATAATTACTCAATAGATAGTGTATGCAAAAGATTGCATATTAGCAATAGGAATGTCGTGTCATTAGCTAGTAGACTAAGACTTAAAAAAAAAACAACAAAAGAATGGAGTAGAGAAGAATTAAAGATACTTTATGATGAATATAAATCATATCACATAAACATTAGGAAGTTATTAATACTCTTACCTGGTCGATCAAGGTTTGCTATATACCACGCCGCCATGATCCATGGTTTAAAAAAAATAAAACCGCCAGTCATTAATTTGAACAATCTTTTACTAAAAAAAAACTTAAATATGTATTTATGCGGCCTTATGTTTGGCGGAAAATCTTTAAGGAATGTGGATGAAATTAAACAGTGTCGCTTTGGTTTTGGTAGAAACAATATAAAAAGCTTTGTTGATATCACTAAATATATAGGAGTTGTTTATGGTGATCATATAGCAATACAGTCGCTTCATGTTAAGAATTTTTTAAAAAATTTTTATAATAACAATACGTTTGACTTGTCTTTTATTGAAGATGATAGACTATTTATTCATTGGTTTATAGGGTTTATGGATAGGTCTTATCATTATCACAAAATAACCGGCATAGTAATAAAACAATGTTCGATGACGGTAGATACTATTAAATATTGTATCCACAGAATCAATCTTATTTTAAACATAAATATAAAAGATATCAAGTTGCTTGATTGTGGTGGTATTAGTAATTGTACCATATATATATCTAAAAATGAATTAATAAAATTAAAATTTACATTAGATAAATTATCGATACATTTAGGTCATTTTTGGAAAGCAAAATATGGATCTAAAGAAGAGGTTTAACCCATGACCATGTCCGAACTATCCCAATTGCACAGAGAGAAGGACGGAAGCATCAAATCCGTCCCTCTCCATGCTAGCCTTAAGATATGTACTGACTGTCCTCACCGCATGGTGGGATGCCCGATATTTAGGCGACATATGTTCGCTAAAGTAAACGTAGAATATAATAGTCTCATTTCGGAAGATGGAAATATTAAGTATGCTGCTAAATGCCTTTACGCTAGTACGACTGGAAAGACCGTCGTAAAGGAAGTTGCCGATTATATGGAAAAGGAATATCAGGAAGCGTCTGATGCGTACTTAAAAGCTGTTGATGAAATAAATAAAGAAACTATTATAGCTCCGATAGGTACTCCGGTATTTGTTTATAAATGAAAAAAGAAAGAAGGAAAAGTGAATACAATTTTTAACGTTATATTTAACAGGCCGATTAAAAAGAGCGTGGTTGCAAAAAAAGGAAAGGTTATCATTGATTTGAATTCTCCAAGAGCAATGATCTCTGAATATGAATTTTGTGGAGAGGTTACAAAAGATGTTAAGATTGGAATATTTAAAGAAGCTATTCAAATTTTAACGACAGAAATTAAAATAGAAAAGAAAAGGAAGGGATGTAGTTACTCTCAAGGATATGTTGACTGTGATGCATGTATTAAAAATGGTGAGCTTCCCCGCGCTTTAAGAGATCAGGCGTCCTCTGATTTGTTTCCCACTGTCTATACCAAGGGGTGGAAAAAGAGGTGTGATGAAGAAATTGAAGAAGCTAAAATTTAAAGAAGGGTAGGTATACGCAATCGATGAAAACCAAGGCACAAAAAATAAAAGACAAGATATCCAAGCTGGAATGTGAATTATTAAAAGTGCAAAATGAATGTAAGCATATAAATGCTACTAAGAAACACTGGTCTGATACAGGCAATTACGATAGGTCACAAGACGGATACTTTACTGACTTCGACTGTCCGACGTGCTTGAAAAAATGGACGGAGAAAGGATCGCTCTAAGTATAATATGAAAATACGCTCCGGAATAATTGAAGCAGAACTGCGAGCACTATTTTGAATAATGAAATGAAACTGTTCTCCTCCCTGGGAGAACCTATTTGCAGTAAGTGTAAGTTTAGGTTCTCTGGCTGCTTTGTTGATCGTACTGGTGCTAACGGCCTACTAATACTACAGTCGTACATCATAGGTGCGTCATGTGCTCTTGACCCAGTACCCCTCACTGGAAGCCCGCACACTGAAGAATTCAGAAAACGCTTTAGGGAGATAACGGAATGTAATATATGATACTATCTACTAAATTTTCCCACCTGGGTAAAGATTTTTGCAGTAAATGTATTTTTAGATTTAATAGGTGCGTTGTTGGCATAAATGGATTCCAAGAATTTTATTTGTATAGCGATTCAAAAGATGCTTTATGCTTAGACCGTGAGCGCTCCAATGAAGAGACTTCATATTTTACTTCTGAGTTTGATAAAATATATGATGAAGAAAAGGATGCGAGCGGCAATAAAGAATGGAAGGATTGGAAGGATAGGGATAAAATATGGAACGGTAAAAAATGGGTATGACAAATAAATTTTCTTCCTTAGGTTTCAAGTACTGTTGTAAATGTAGTCTCAGATTCACCGGATGCTTCGTAAAGATAAACGATCTTGTATTAATTGATAATTACGAAGAGTCAAAAAAGGCTCTTTGTTTACATAGTACATCCAGCCAAGCTAAAACAATATTTAAAGAGGATTTTAAAATAATGTACGAAAAAGAAATAGGATTAAGAAGAATATTGTTGTACAGAATGGATTCGGCTGTATAATGTCGTCCACAGGAATATCCATAGTAGATTCTATAAGTAAATTTGGTCTCAACGTATGCTTAGAATGTGAATACAGATTCACTGGGTGTAGAGTAAAAATACTTCATGGTAGAGCTACTGCTATGATCGGAGGGATACCATCGCCCTACAGAAATAAAAGCAAATGTATTATTAATAACACCACAGAGTTTAAAGAGTTCCGAGAAATTGAATTCTGTAAAGAAGTGATTGATTTTTGTAAAAAAACTTAGAGAGGCAAGGTTTAATGTCATCTGCAGGAATATCTACAACAGCTACTATAAATCAATTCGGACTAAACTTATGTGCTGAATGCGATTTCAGATTCACGGGATGCATGATAAAAATATTTCACGCCAGGCCAGCTGTTATGATTGGCGGCATATCCATGTCATCCAGAAATAAGAGTAAGTGTATTGTTAATAAATCAGATTTATCAGAAGTTGAGTTCTGTGATGAATTAATTAGCTTTTGTAGAAACAGGAGCCTGGACCTATTATTCCCCGACGATGTAATTAACAAACTTATAGAAGGGCAACCATGATTAGAAAAAATACTCCAGAGCCTTTATCTCTACAGGGTTTTGTTATATGCAAGGATTGCGAATTTAGGCTTGCTGGCTGCCCCGTTATTTACAGAGGATCTGGTCCGGCGTTTCGCCAAAACTTCGTTCTCCCCAAGGATGAGCCGGATAGGGTTAATCTTATACAAAGGATGAAATGCGCCATTCCTGGAAAATTGTCAGCATATCCAGAGTTCAATAAAGATCTAGTAGAATACTGTACCGGCACATTTTTAAACGGATTTAGAACAATGAGGTTTCCAATGATTAAACCTAAGGGTGAATCAGTGTAATGCAAGAACAATATGTTACCTATGTAAGTCAACCAATAATTAGAAAAATTAACCCAGAACTCAGACAGAGGTATGGCGATGAAGTTATAAGAGATGGTGCTATAATGTCATCGGCAGGCATAAGTACATGCTCTTCCTGTCCTCTTAGATTCGAAGGTTGTTATGTAATAAGAGATTATGATCGAGCTATTGTATTTGGTAGGTGGAAGATTGGGGCTAAGTGCATAGAATACGGAAATCGTATTACTGACGAGGCGATACTGAGCTATTGTAAAGAAAGGTACGTACTATTGGATAGAGAGTTTAGGAGGATTCATGGCGATGACTCCGTTTGAAAGCTTTGTCAATATGAGTCTCCCTAGAAGACCCCATGTAGAAGATAAGTCAGAATCATTTTCTACCCTGGGTCACAAATCATGCGCCAAGTGTCCACGTAGATTTATTGAGTGTTTTGTAAATGGTGAGACAATGGGCGTAGCTTGGACAGGAGCAATCGGAGATGCCCCCTGTATTCTTAGAAATAGTACAGGTACTATCATAGGTAGGACGGATGAATTCGCTACAATGAGGTTAGAATATATAAAGAAAATTAATCCGTCATACGAAGGTGATGTTGAATCAGTGAGGTTTAGATAATGATGTCAAGTAAAGGTAGGTCGCTGAGGGGAGTTCCAGTGGTGAATGGAATGGGTGGGCAAGAAAATATTCCAATGAGTCTAATTGGGTTAGAAATATGTATCATGTGTCCATTTAGACTCACAGGATGTTTTAGGACTGTAGTAAAAACTACGATAACGGATAAAGGTGGAACGTCAGATAGATGGTATTCTATTGAATCCAGATCATACAATCTTATAGATGAGATGGATTTTAAGCGAGCGTCGTGTAACGTTACAAGAATGCATTCAAATTATTTTAAGAATAGCAAGAATACGTTCAACCAGCAAGAAAGAAGATATCACCCAAATCTGAGACAGTCGTTTAATAATTTGTCAAAAGATATGGGATTTAAAATAACGTTCGACTATCCGTCGGAATGGACGTGGAGAGGTTCTAATGGTTTTGATGAGGCTTACCCATTGGTAGATAGGTCAATAATTGAAAAACAAAAAGGCTTGGCACCAGTATCATTTAAGAAAGGTGGGGGCTGTGGATCGCTAAATAGGTCTACCAAATATAGACGATAAATAGGTGTTAGAATAGCCCTTTTTCTGATATAAGAATGTTGAGGGAAAAGTTACTTCAGTACTATCCTTCTCTTCTTACGAAGATTAACAAATCTGAAGAAAATGTTCTACGCCCAGTGGATGGGCACAGGAGGTTTATCATGGATCTTTTCTCAACAAACAATGCAGCAACAAAAACAGTCGCGGTCGCAACAGGTATCTTCACAGTAGGTTTCGCTTCCGGAATGTTCATTGGCAGAAGCTTTAAGAAGCGTGGTGTAGCAGAAGGCTACATCAACGATCTCGCCGCAGACCTTGGCGTAAAGGTAAATGCCGATAACATTCTCAAGCAGATCGAAGATGGAGTTAAGAAGGCTCCTAAGGCAGAAGCGGCCAAACCTGCGGCAGCTCCAGCAGTCGCACCAGCAGCAGCTCCAGCCGTAGTGGCGACAGTTACTACAGTAGAAACTGCTCCTGCAGCAGCTCATGCAGAAGAAGCTGTTCCTGCAGCATAACGTCAAAAGCATTTGGTAAAGAATCAGGGTGTGTGACAAACACTCTCTGATTCTTTTTTTTTAATTATACGTGGAGGAGGCAATAAATGATTGATGTTAAAAGTCACAATAAGATCGATATCGACGTGTTTAATGTTAGTAATAAAAATCACGAGGAACTTAAGTATCTGGGGTACAAGTACATTCCGGATACACTGCTTATTACCCTTGGGTCTAAGGCTCCTGAGTTTACCATAACAACGGCAAAGTCTCCATTTCTGGGTAAGCCTAGAACCAGGATAAAAATTACCAGTCAGAAGCCGGTAGACAATAGCGTATTATACGCACTCCTTCTTGTGGTAAAGAAAATTACCAAGGGGAAGAATCTTATACATGTTACGCAGAAGAGTTCTTCCTTCCTGGATGGAGCTACGGAAAAGGAGTGATCGATGGGAGCAATAGGCGAGCTTGGGCTTAGTACTTGTTGTACCTGCCCAAGTAGATTTAGTTGTATACTGGATCCCGCTACGGATGAACATGACGCTGATATGGAGCGATGGATACTTTACGTTGTTGATGCATCTAAAAATATCTACACTGGACTACACTCATCGCTCTTTAAGTTTTTAGATCAGGATAAGATATCAGAAGATTTAATGATGGCTAAATATGGCTGTATATCTAACTCATCTGTTTTGACAGAACGTGAAACACATAAGGTTGGCTCATCGTTCTTTCCAAGCTCTAATATTATAGTAAGTGGAAAAATGGCTAAATCATTTCGCTTATATATATCAAAAAGCTTTATGCGTGAACTGTCAATACATGCGCGCGAGAACTACCCAGGGCTTCGGCTCGAAATAAAAGAACCCCTACCAGAGATAAATGAGGCTGACCTATGGGCTCAATAAGTAAATTAGGATTAGATGCGTGTCGTGCCTGCCCTAGTAGGTTTTGCTGCATTATGACCCCAACCAAAAATGAACACGATTCAGATATGGAGTCATGGGTGTTTTACATTTTATCCGGTTCTAAGCTTGCCGGACTACACTCTTCCAACTTTAAGTGTTATAATGAATTGGTAGAAGCGCCGAACCCATCACAATATACATGCATATCAGGCTCTTCCGAGCCCGAGATAAATGGGCCTACACTAATAAGAATTGGGTCCAGATGGCAAACTTTAGATAAACAAACCATATCATTTCGCCTATATATAGCTACAAAGTTTCAAGAAGAACTATCAGGATATGCGTATGAAAATTATCCTAGACTAAGAGATGTAGTGTATGAAAATTACTCTAAACAAAAGAGGGATGCGCTATGATTCAAATTGGATCCCTTGGATTAAAAGCGTGTTCTGGATGTACACTTCGATTTGACTGCAAACTTAAACCTAACAGACATACTAATACACATGACAATGAGAAGGCTTGGTTGACTTGGATAGCATCATCACCTAGACATTCGATTAAAACATTCGATGATCCAACTCATCACATGCCAGACATGAAATGCATTTTTGACATTAAGGGTACGCATAGAGAACATGGGTGGGGAGACTCTTTAAACGATGTTGTAATATTAGATGGTGGATTTGTAAATGACTTATTAGAGTATTGTCGTTATGCATATCCAGGATTTGAACAAGGAAAGGAAGAGTAAGGTGACAATAGGAAAGCTACACAAAGAACTCGGAAAGCTTATTACCAAAGACAAGAAGCTTGCGAGAAAGAAAGTTGTTATCAACAAGAGAACGTTTACTCACCCACTGGAGTTAGATGGGTGTTGTATGCTTGATGTTAAGAGTATAGAGATTAAGGAGTACAACATCTTAAACGACGATGGTGGTCTTGGCCATGGAATAAATGATGTTGAAAAATTCACCAGTGCCCTCGTACTGAGTGGCGAGGCCGTAAGTAAGGAGAGTGAAGCATGAAATTCAAAGAGTGGCTTGAAACCGATCAGGGTAAAACAGCTAATAATGTTCAGACGGTTGAGTGTTCCCATCACAGAGCGCAGGAGTATCTGACTAGCAGGCTGGAGAACGCATATAACATTGGCATGTGTGAAGGTCATGCGAACAACTATCATAAGACAGCTATAAGTATTTTGATTGAAGCTTATGACGGTAAGGATGAGCATCGCGTTCAACTGATACTAAAGGAGCTAAGCGATGAAATCAAAAAAGAAAAATCAACAAAGAAGACAGGAGGTTAATTATGTCTGCATGGTCAACTTACATCTACAACAAAACTTTTCCACCGAAAAGGTAGTATGAGAAAAAATGGTTTTAAGCTCCAGATGGAGTTCTGGAAAAGAAGATACTGTACTACTATAAGTAGAAATAGCAAACTTAGAAAAGACTATGATACGGTCATTCCTACTGTAATGGCTTTATGTAACATCAAAGAAATAACAAAACAATCCATTCCAAAAATATTATGGCGACTAGAGACATTTCATGGTGAGATGTATAGTAAGCTCATAAAGAACAAAAGTAACCTGGTGGATAAATGGTTAGAAATATTCATCGGGTATCACATGCATAATGTTCAGCAGAGGTCGAATGCGGCCTATGCTCGAAAAATGACAAAGAGGTAAAATATGAGTATATGTAAATTTATCAACGATACATTTACTTGGTTTATGGAAGTAGATGATCGCAGGGTTATTATCAGTAATACTGACGACTGTGAATACTTGGCTAAAAAATATCAGTCTATGGGATATACTGTAGAGTGGGATCGTGATCTTTATAAGAGAAAAGAAGAAGCGAATCTCGTGTCTGCAGAAATACATAAGATAAATAATATGAGTAGGGTGGAGATGTGTAGGCTGTACAGATTCGCCACTCCATCACACCCATGGTTCGATAGATCAAAACCATTCAGCGAAATCTTTATGAAAAGATTTAAAGAGCTCGGTGGTTTTTCTGCCGAGATATCTAAAGAAATTGGATGGGGAGAAAAATCAACATGCTCAAAGCAACAAGACAGCTAATCATAGATAAGCTTGAATCACAATTCACATACTATACGATGAACTCCTGGAATAAAACCAGGTCGTATGCTAGGAATGTAAAGATACAGCATATACACATCCCAGAAGATATTGTCAGTCATGCCTATGATCTAGTTAGTAAAGAGTGGTTTTATGATTGTTTGAAATACAGTATAATCAATCAGTTTGAAACTAGAAACAATGACTCTTTTACAATAGGATTCAATGGTCGATCTTCTGGGTATGCCGTACTGTACAAGATGAGCTATAAAGTTCTCGACTACTGTACTAGATGTGATCGTTGCGGTACTCCCACATGGTACGAAGATGGGGTTAAGTGTCGTAAGTGTAAGACTGGAACACTTAGACAGTTGAAGAAACCTATGAGACAAAAGGTGGTTGGCGGAGGAGTTATGGTAGATGATTTTAATGATGTAGAGGGCGAAGTCTTGCTCAATACTTTATTAACTCTCGTTGACTTTAATAATACCGTAGACGATATGATCGAACTAACTAAGTCTTTGGCCAAGCAGGTTAAAGATGGCGAAATAGACGTAGAGACCGGTAATGAGCCAGATTTGGATGAATCAGAAATAGCAATAAGAAAACCAGACATTAATCAACTCAGTTTATTTTAAAAAAGAGGAAACCATGAAAACTAAAAAAAAGAAAACAATTTGTGTAACTAAGCATGCATACCTCAAATCAGAAAAACCACTAATAATCGGCAGCGCTATTGACTCAGTAGCTACAGCAAAAGGTAGTCGTTGTTATACAAAGTGGGTGGATAGAACTGCTAATATGGAGTTATGTTGCAATGAAACAACCCACCTTACTAAAGTTAAAGTTCCGGCGGAAGCGATGGAAAACAAAGACACTTATGATGACAAGATATTTTATGCGCATCATGTTGAAGTTGTATCATGTGTTGACATGTGTATGGCCAGGCGATACTTCGGTGCGATTATTATGGTTAAAGCGCTGAAGAAGTTGTGCAAGAAGCATCCAGAACTATCCATTGCACTTGAATTCTATACCTCTCGTCTTAATGGTGTAAAAAAGAAAGTAGTAGATGATTTTGATGCCTACGTGAGATCCGTGCGCCCACTCAGACCTAGACCACCAAATGGAATGCATATGGCTATGATGATGGGATGTGGTGGAATGCATCCTATGATGATGACGCATCACGTCAGAAACATGGGAGTCAAAGCTATTATGGGTGGTGATTGCGGTTGTGAAATGCCATCTTATGAAGACATGATCATCAGCATGATAAACGACAAAATGGAGGATGTTAGAAAAAAAGTTGTTGATACAATGTCCGGTAGTAAGCTTTTTCCTGAGATAAAGAAACACGTACAATGTTTAGAGATCCTAAAGACAGCTCTGGACAAAGTGGATGAAATTACCGGTAGTAAACTACATCCTCCGATTGATCTTCTTGAGAGAATATCAAGGTCGTTCTCGTATAATTATCAGAATGAATTCATAAGCCTTGTCAGTGCCATAACAAGGTATTGTGATACTGGGTGGTATGAGAATAATAAAACAAGTACAATGATGGAGGAGGATGAAAAGTACAAGGGCGATACAAATGTAGAGTATGAAGCATTTATAGAGAGACTGCTTCAATTCTCTGCCGACAAAAAGATCGTAGTTTCAGAATATGGTAATATCAACAAAGCATATAATGAATACTTTTTAAAAAAAGGAAAATAATCAATGGGTTTATTTGTACTAAAGAGGCGTAGTGATGGATGGTATGTCCAGAGTAGGGAGAGGGTGTGCGGCGGTACAAAAAGTTCATTCACTGACAAGCTTCAAAATGCCCAAACGTTTAAAACGGCAGTCTCGGCAAAAAAATACTCCTGTCCACTAAGTGAGGCCGCCGTTCCTGCGGAGGGTGAGTTGTGCCGTCCGGAATAATAAAGATAACTACACCTACATTCTTTAATGTAAGCCTTGTATCAACTCCTTCGCATAATCCATCATTCTTTGTACCAATTACAGTAGATATGAGAATGTCTCACTACGGCCTTGACGTATGTAAGAGATGTACATCCAGGTTCTGCGGGTGCTTCATAGTAATGAGGCGCTCGCACTTCGGGGAAGCCTTTATAGATAAGAAAGAGTTTACAACTCTAAGAGAGTCTATTTTAGACGCATTCGGAAGAAGACCTGTTTTCTACAACGCTGAATCATTATGCGTCAAAGACTATATACTAATTGGAACAAATAGAGATAGCGGTGAAAAGAACTATAAGGTCTTGGAGTGGAACAAGCAGTTCGTATTAAACGCGGTCAATCATTTTACACAAGGAGAAGAAGTGTGCCCGAGTACAAACCAACAGCCATCATCACAATAAGAAACGGTAAGGTAAGCGTCTCGCTCGACCGTGGCATGATTGTCATGATTCACAACCATGACGATAAAGAAAACTGTGAAGGTAGATCTTTTACTAGAAAGGTGTATGAAAAATAATGTCAGACATAAAACTACACAAAGAACATGGCCTCAATCCAACTGTTACCGCATGCTACTTCTGTGGCGGAGAGAAGAATGAAATAGCTCTTCTCGGCGCTGCATTCAAAGAGAAGGCTCCAATGCATATGGTTATCAACAGGGAGCCGTGCGATAAGTGCAAGGCAATGATGAGGGCTGGTATCATGATTGTTGAAATGAAAAATGGAACCAGTAATTCTGTTGATGATATGTCATCTCGAACTGGTAATATCTACGTCCTCAAAGAAGAGGCGGTGGAAAAAATGTTATCACCAGGAAAAATGAAAGATGAAACATTAAGACTTCGCTTGTGTTTTATGGATGAGGAAACAACTGAAAAAATAGGACTTAAAGAAGCGGTTGGAACCCATGAATTAAACGAGAAGGGAGATGTTGTTGAAAAAGAAGCAAAGGACAATAACGGTCAGCAACCTAATTAAGATTCTTGATAAAGCCTATCATGGCGACGGTACGTTCAAAAGGATTCATGATGGCCACATTAATTACCAGAAGACCGGACAGGTATATAACTCTGGTGATGGTTTGGCTGATTTTGTTTATAACGAGATAGCTGATGTGGTTGACCCTGGAATAAGAACGGGAAAAGCTAAGACTGTCTCAGTTGGAAAATACATGGATTCAGATATCGCCTCCGCAATATCAAAGGCATCCATGGAGCTTCATTTTATTAAAATATCTATCAGAGATTTTGCGTACAAGGCATATGGTAAAAAAAACATATGTAGATATCTATCCAAGAAAGCGAGCGAGATGCGTTAAATGGATAAAAAAAATAATGCTCGCAAATTACTGAAGCAACTGATTAAAGAAAAGGGCGGTCAGGAGCATATGGAAGCTCTGGATTCCCTGTTCTTAGGAAACGATTGTCCTGATATGGGTCCTGAAGATTGTATCCGCTGCATGCGTCCTGAAGGGATGTGTTAGTACTGTGTATAAACGACCTATAAAATGTGGATAACTTTTTTGGTTTTTGGATAGCTACTGATCACTTTCTCCGTGAGCTTTCGAAAAAATATGCCCGCCCTTCCTACACAGGGGGTATTGAGGCCTAAAGAACCCCTTTATATGCCTATATGCTCATAAACTTTTTATTTTGAGTCGACAACACATTTTGAAAAGTGATCGGCAGCCGTATGCATATTCTCTAACTATCAAGTGACTTACGTATATAATATATACTGTATAAGATATATATATTACACATACTCAATAGAGTTAGTTTCTTTAGTTAGTTTTTAGATGTTATATAACGAGCAATTCTTATGCCAGTAGTTATTAAGAAAAGAGTTACGAAGATTATTTTCCAGGACAAACTAGTCTAAAGTTCGGACAGGATTGTCTAATTACATTCACAATAGCAGGAGAAACAATGATTAAAACTATCTAGGTTAAAACGTTGTAAGTCATTTTAGATCTACGTTTACACATCGTAAAAAAGTGATCAATTCCTATACAGCGGTTTCTTGACAAATTCAACAGCTTTATGAATTTTATGAATTTTACGAAAACCGTTATGCCAGT
>Ga0172380_10002059_pt1 | contig 32670 bp, 32 predicted proteins | sample Leawe162metaG_FD_119747 | JGI IMG/M metagenome (GOLD analysis project Ga0172380, IMG submission 119747) | Leachate microbial communities from a municipal landfill in Southern Ontario, Canada - Leachate well 162 metaG | ecosystem: Engineered > Solid waste > Landfill > Unclassified | place... | reverse complement strand
TGCATCGGCGGCACGGCGCTGTCGACCTGGATGGCCTGGGCCAACCGCAAGTACGGGGATGTCGACAAAGTGCCGGTGGCGCACTGGACGCTGCTCACCACGCTGGTGGATTTCAGCCGGCCGGGCGACATCGAGGTCTTCATCGACGAGGGCAGCGTGCGCTGGCTCACCCAGGCCATGCAGGGCAAGGGCTTTCTCGACGGCAAGGAGATGGCTGCTGCCTTCCGCCTGCTACGCTCGAACAGCCTGATCTGGCAGTACGTCGTGCACGGCTACCTCTACGGCGAGGCGCCGCCGCCCTTCGACGTGCTCTACTGGAACATGGACACCACGCGCATGCCCTTCGCCATGCACGAGTGGTACCTGCGCGAGCTCTACCTGCACAACAATCTCGTCCGGGGCGACGCGCTGACGGTCGGCGGCCAGCCGATCGACCTCGGCCGCATCCGCCAGCCGCTCTACGCCGTCTCCGCCGAAGACGACCACATCGCGCCCTGGCAGCAGTGTTTCCGCATTTGTACCCACGTGCCGGCGGAGAAGCGCTTCGTGCTGTCCTCCTCGGGCCACATCCTCGGCATCGTCAATCCGCCGGTGAGCCCGCCCAAACGCAGCTATCGCGCCGGCGTGGCGCACCGCCGCGACCGCTTCCAGCAATGGCAGGGGCGCGCCGAGGAACATCCCGGCAGCTGGTGGGAAGACTGGATGGCCTGGCTCAAGCCGCAGGCCGGCGAACGCGTCGACGCCTATCCGACGGTGACGAAGAAATATCCCAAGCTCGCCGACGCGCCGGGAACGTACGTGCTGGAAACCTGAATCGCCGTATTGCGGAGACTGACTTTTCAGGCGAGCTGCTTGGTCAGCGCCGCACGTTCGTCGACATGGCCCTGGGTGAGGGCGAAACCCTTCAGGCGCTGGCCGGCGTCGTAAAATAATCCCCTCACGCCGCGTTCGTCGGCGGCGATTTTCCAACCACCTGTCACGTCGCGCGCCACCGGCTGCACGGCCACCGGGCAGGCCGGCGTCTTGATGACCACCGGCATGGGCGGGAAGGCCGCCGGCGTCGGCGTGCCAACCAGCGTCTGCGCCAGCGCCCGCGCCGCGTGCATGATCGGCAGCACGAAGGGGCGCGTCTGCCCCTCGATTTCCGCACAGTCGCCCAGTGTGAAGATGTCCGGGTCGCCCGTGCGCATGAAGGCATCCGCCACGATGCCGCGATTCACCATCAGCCCGGCATCTTTCGCCAGCGCGATGCGCGGGCGCAGGCCGACGGCCGAGAGCACCAGGTCGGCGCTCAGGGTTTCGCCGCTGCCGAGCGTCAGCCGGTAGCCACCTTCAGAATGATCCGCCCGCGTCACCGCCTGCCCGAGGCGCCAGGTGACGCCCAGTTGCGCCAGCGGTGTAATCAGCGCTTCGCCGGCGGCTTGCGGCAGCAGCGAAGCAAGCGGCCAGGCGGCCGGGTCGAGCACCGTCACGGCATGGCCGGCCGCGGCGAGGTCGTTGGCGAATTCGCAACCGATCAGGCCGGCGCCGAGGATCGCCACGCTGCGAACGCCGTCCAGCGCCACGCGGAAGCGCGCATAGTCGGCGAGGTCGTTCACCGACAGCACCGCGCCGGCGGCATCGCCCGCCAAAGTCAGCCGGATGGGATCGGCGCCGAGGGCCAGCACCAGGCGCGAGTAAGGCACCTCACCCCGATCGGTGAGCAGCGCCTTGCGCGCGCGGTCGATGCCGCTTGCCCGGGTTTCCTTGAGCAGGCGCACGCCCAGCTGGGTCGCCATCGCGTCGGCGGCGGTGCCGACGAGCCGGGCCGGGGTCTTGCCCTGGACCAGCGCGTTGGAGAGCATCGGCTTCGAGTAGAAGTCGCCGCTGTCGGCCGTCACCAGGGTGACCGGCAAGGCCTTGTCGAGCTTGCGCAGCTCGCGGACGGCGGTCCAGCCCGCCAGTCCGCTGCCGACGATGACGATGGGTGACATCGTCAGGCCTCCGTCGGGCCGCGCCCTGAAGGGCTGGCGAAGCCGCCCTGAAGAAGCACTCCTGGGGTGCCCCAAGGAGGCCTGAATTCTGCGACATGGAAGCCGCGCAGCGGCTGAACCACCGTCACCCCTTTCCTCGGGAAAGGGGATGGGGGATAGGTTCTCATCTCAGGCTGCTGCGACGACTTCGACCATCTCGAAGTCGGCCTTGGCGACGCCGCAGTCCGGACAGGACCAGTCGGCGGGAACGTCCTCCCAGCGGGTGCCGGGCGCGACGCCGTGCTCCGGGTCGCCTTTGGTTTCGTCGTAGATGTAGCCGCACACGATGCATTGCCAGGTTTTCATGAATGTTCTCCTTTCGTTTGTCAGGTTTCAGGCAGCCTTCGGCACGATCTTGCCGAGGGTGTCGCGGTAATGGTTGGCGTGGCGCTCTTCCACCTTGGCCAGCGCAGCGAAGCGCTTGGCGGCCTTCTCCAGAGTGGCCTTGAAGGCTTCGGCGTGCTCCTTCGATTCGGCGATCTGCTCGTCGATCTCGCGCACCGCTGCGGTGTGGCCTTCGGCTTCCGCTGTCTTGCGGAAGCCCGGGTACATTTCGGAGTACTCGTAAGTCTCGCCGGCGATGGCGATTTCCAGGCACTTGGCCGGCGTCATGTCGGCCTTGGGGTAGAGCAGGTCGAGGTGGCCGAAGGCGTGCGCCACTTCCTGCTCGGCAGTCTCCTCGAAGACGCGGGCGGTGGCCTCGTCGCCGGCGGCGCGCGTGATCTTCGCGAAGTAGCGGTACTTGATGTGGGCCATCGACTCGCCGGCGTAGGCGGCTTCGAGGTTCTGCAGCGTCTTGATCTCGGGTCGTTCCATGGTCGTCTCCTGTGAAGTTGAAGTGAACGCTTCGCAGTCTAGGGAGGCTCGCCTGATTGATCCAATTGTAAGTTCAAAACATATTGATATACTATGCCTATCAGCATTCAGGAGGCCGCCATGAACCTCAACGAGCTGCGCTACATCGTCGCCGTCGCCCGGGAACTGAACTTCCGCCGCGCCGCCGAGCGCTGCTTCGTCAGCCAGCCGGCGCTGTCGCTGGCCATCCGCAAGCTGGAGGACGAACTGGGCGTGCAGGTGTTCGAGCGCAGCAAGACGGTGGTGTCGCTGACGCCGATCGGCGCCAGGGTGGTGGAGCAGGCGCAGCGCACCCTGGAGGCGGCGGCCCGCGTCAAGGAGGTCGCCAGCCAGGGCCGCGACCCGTTGTCGGGCATGCTCAAGCTCGGAGTGATCTACACCATCGGTCCCTACCTGCTGCCGGAGCTGATCCCCCTCCTGAAGAAGCGCGCGCCGGACATGCCGCTGGAAGTCGAGGAGAACACCACCGGCAACCTGGAGCAGCAGCTGCGCAACGGGAGGCTCGACGTGATCGTCATCGCGCTGCCCTTCGGCGGGCCGGGCATCGCCACGCGGGCCCTCTACGACGAGCCCTTCAAGATGGTGGTGCCGGCGGACCATCCCCTCGGCGGTCGCCGCTCCATCCGGCCCGCGGAGCTGTCCGGTGAGCATGTCCTGCTGCTCAACAGCGGCCACTGCTTCAGCAACCAGGTGGTGGAGGCCTGCCCGGAACTGTCGCGTCGCGGCGGCGAGACCCAGCAGGGAAATTCGCTGGAGACGATCCGCAACATGGTCGCCTCCGGCCTCGGCGTGACGGTCCTGCCCTGCAGCGCGACCGGCGAGAAATACCGCAACCGTCTGCTTAAGGTGCTGCCCTTTACCCAGCCGCCGCCTTCGCGACGTGTCGCGCTGGCCTGGCGCAGCAGTTTTTCCCGGGAGAAGGCCATTCATGCGCTGGCGGCGGCGGTGCAGGCCGTCAAGCTGCACTGCCTTGAGATGCTGCACACGAACTGACCGTTATTGCGATGGCATTACTGGCCACACCCCTCCTATCAGGAGGGCTTATCCCCGCATCTATTCTTGACAACCGTCAAGGCTCAACTCCGTGTCGAACATGGAGAATCCCATATCAGGCAAGACTGAAGGAGACAAGCGAATGAGCGGCATCACCAGCGCCCTGCAACATCACCACAAGCTGTGCGACGAGGATTTCGCCGCGGCAGAGGAAGCCGCCCACAAGGGCGATTGGACGGCATGCGCGGCGACGCACGGGAAATTCCGCGACGAGATGCTGGCGCATTTCGGAGTCGAGGAAGAAGTGCTTTTCCCGGCTTTCGAGCAGCGTACCGGCATGGTCGGCGGGCCGACCCAGGTCATGCGCGGCGAGCACGTGCAGATGCGCGACCTGCTCCGGCAGATGGACGAGGCACTGGCGCAGAAGAACGCCGACGGCTTCGGCGGCGCCGCGGAAACCCTCCTCATCATGATGCAGCAGCACAACATGAAGGAAGAGAACATCCTTTATCCGATGATCGACCAGGCCCTCGGCCAGGACGGCGAGCTGCAGTCCCGCGTCACGGCCGGCCTCGCCGCCTGACCGGAACGGTCATGGGCGAGGAACGGACGATCGACGGCAGGGGGCTGATGCCCCCGGAGCCGATGGAGCTGACCCTCACCGCCCTCGACACGCTGCCGGACGGCGAGGAACTGCTTCTTCTGCTCTACGTCGAACCGCATCCGCTTTACGCCATCCTCAGGCAGAACGGCTACACGCATCGCTCGCAAACCCGGCCCGACGGCACCGTAGAAATCTACATCAAGAAAAACTGAGATGCAGCCGGGCCTCTCCTTCGAGCAGGCGCCGCCCATCTCGGTGCCCTTCCGTTTCTTCCTCACCGCACCGCTCTTCGGCATGGCGGCCGGGCTGCTCCTGCTCTGGCAGGGGCCGGCGGCGCTGGCCTCGCGCTGGACCTCCGTCGCCCTGGCGCTCACCCATCTGCTTGCGGTCGGCTTCATGCTGCAGGCGATGTGCGGGGCGATGCTGCAGATGCTGCCGGTCGCGGCCGGGGCCAACATCTGGCAGCCGCGACGCGTCACCCATCTGACCCATGCCGGCCTGACCATCGGCACGCTGTTGCTGCTGGCGGGATTTCTCGCCGAGCAGGCGCTGTTCTTCCGCATTGCCGTGCCCTTCATGACGGTCTCGCTAGGCGCCTTCGCGCTGATCGTGCTGGTCGCGCTGTTCCGCACGCCGGCGCAGGGGCCGACCATCATCGCCCTGCGCATTGCGGTATTCAGCCTGATCGTGACCATATCGCTGGGTGCGACACTGGCGACCAGTTTCGGCTGGCAACTGGCGCTGCCGCTCACCGAAATCACCCATATCCACGCCGCCTGGGGGCTGGGCGGCTGGAGCCTGCTGCTGGTGGCTGGCGTCGCCTACCTGGTGGTGCCGATGTTCCAGCTGACGCCGCCCTATCCCGCCTGGCTGACGCGCAGCTTCTCGGTGACCCTGTTTTTCCTGCTCTCGGCGTGGTCGGTCACCTGGCTGCCACTGCAGCGGCCGGACGGCCTGCAGGTGGCGCTGGCCTGCGCCGCGGCGCTGCTGGCAGTAGTGTTCGCAGTGGTGACGCTGCGCCTGCAGGGACAGCGCCGGCGCAAGGTGATCGAGCCGACACTTTTGTTCTGGCGGCTGGCGATGGCCTGCCTCGTCGTCGCGGCCTTCGCCGTGATCCTCCAGCAGCTGAACCCCGGCGCGGAGGACTACGCCGGCGTGCCTTTCCTGCTCGGCGTGCTGCTCATGGTGGGGGTGTTCATGCCGGTGATCAGCGGCATGCTCTACAAGATCATGCCCTTCCTCAACTGGCTGCACCTGCAGAGGATCGGCAAGCCCGGCCTGGTGGTGCCGAATATGCGCCAGATGATTCCCGAGCCGCGCATGATGATGCAGTTCAGGCTGCATCTGGCGGCGCTGCTGTTGCTGCTCGGCGCGGTGCCGTTGCCGTTTCTGGTCTATCCGGGCGGACTGGCGCTGATCGCTTCGTGCATCTGGCTGGAGTGGAACCTGATCGTCGCGGCGCGCAACTTCGCACGTTTCAGCCGCGAGTTGGAAGAGCGGCTGGCCCTGGAGCAGGCGCCATCCACATTACCCCGCCCTGAGGGCGGGGCCGATTAGTCGCCTTCCCCGCCTGGCGGGGGAGGATGGGTGGGGGTGTTCATGAAATGCCTCAGGCGAGGGCGGCCCAAGCCGCCCGAAGCCTGATCAGGGCTCGTATTCGCGCAGCAGCTTCACGTCGTGCACCGTGACATGCTTGCCATGCACGGTGATGAGTTTGGCGGCGGCGAGGTCGTGGAAAATGCGTGACAGCGTTTCCGGCGTGAGGTTGAGCCGCGAGGCGATGACCTGCTTGCTGGTGGGCAGGTCGATCTCGACATCGTGTCCCGCTTCGTCGTCCTGGCCGGTGCGCTGCAGCAGGAAGCCGATGACGCGCTGGGTGCTGGAACGCAGCGAGTAGGATTCCACGTCGCGGATCAGGCCGTGCAGGCGCAGGGCGAGCCCGGCCAGCATGCGGCGGGCGAAGGAGGCGTCGGTCTCCAGCATGTCGAAGACGGCCTGGCGGGCGATGTGCAGCAGCAGCGAGTCGGCCAGCGACTCGGCGAAGACGGGGTAGGGGCGGTCCATGAACATCACGGCCTCGCCGAAGCTCTGCTGGGGCCCGAGTATCTCGACCACCTTCTCGTTGCCGGCGGCCGAAGGAAAGGCGAGCTTCATCTGACCGTATACCACGGCGTAGAAGCCGCGCGGCTGGTCGCCTTTTTGAAACAGCATCTCGCCCTTGTGCAGGCGCTTTTCCCGCGTCTGCGCGGCGAGGTGCTCGATCTGTTCCTGGCTGAGTTCCTGGAACAGGGGAATTCTGCGGAGTATTTGCGCGATGTCGAGCTTGTCGTTTTGCATTCTTGGGTCTCCGCCGCTTCGGTCGCGAGCGCGGCGCGTGAAACATACCACGGAACGCCCGGCTCAGGCGAGCCGGCGGGGCGCCCCGCCATGAACCTGTCCGGCGCACCCGCGTTCTTTCACGCCCCGCACCGCGTCATGTTCCTGGCCGGTGCGACGCAGGGCCTGCTGGCCATGCTGTGGTGGGCCTTCGATCTGGCTGCCCGCTACGGCCAGCTGCTTGCCGCGCCGGCCTGGCCGTTGCCGCCGTCGTGGATACACGCGGCGTTGATGACCTTCGGCTTTTTTCCCTTCTTCATCTTCGGCTTCGTCATGACCGCCGGGCCGCGCTGGCAGGCTGCGGCGCCGGTGGCCGAGAAGGCCTACCTCAGCGCCTTTGCCCTGATGGGCGCCGGCTGGCTGGGCTTCCATGCGGCGCTGTGGCTGCCGTTGCTCCTGCTGCCCGCGCTGGGACTGGTACTGGCCGGCTGGTGCGCCGGCCTGCCGGCACTCTGGCGCGTGGCGCGCACGCCGAGCAACGAGCAGACCCATATCGTCGCCGTGGTGGGGGGGCTGACTTTGGGTGCGCTCATGCTCGCAGCCTACCTCGGCTTCGCCGCCGGCGGGCCGGTCTGGCTGGCGCAGATCGCGCTGAAGGGCGGCCTGTGGTTCTTCCTGTTGCCGGTATTCACGGCGCTGTGCCATCGCATGCTGCCGTTTTTTTCCAGCGCCGTGGTGCCGAACTACCGCGTCGTGCGGCCCTTGTGGGCGCTGCATCTGCTGCTGGCCTGCTACGCCGGCCACGGCATCCTGGAAGCGGCCGGCCTGCCGCAATGGACCTGGCTGTTCGACCTGCCCGCGGCGCTGGCGGCAGGCGGGCTCTCCGTCGCCTGGCAGTTGCGCAACTGCCTCGCCGTGCGGCTGCTCGCCGTGCTGCACGTTGCCTTTGCCTGGCTGGGCGCGAGCCTGGCGCTGTATGCCGCGCACAGCCTGCTCCTGCTGACGGGAAGCGGCTCGCTCGGCCTGGCGCCGCTGCATGCGCTGACGCTCGGTTTCTTCGCCTCGGCGGTAATCGGCATGGTCACGCGCGTGACGCTCGGGCACTCGGGCCGCCCCTTGAACGCAGACAACGCGACCTGGCTGGTCTTCTGGGGCATGCAGGGCGTGGCCGTGCTGCGCATCGTGGCGGAATTCGTCCTCCTGCCGGGCGCGGCGAGCCTGTCCTTCCTCGCCGCCCTCGGCTGGCTGGCGGTGTTCGGCGCCTGGTATGCGAAGTTCGCGCCGGTCTATCTCAAGCCGCGACCCGACGGTCGGCCGGGGTAAGATCGCAGGCCCATGACGACCTACCTGTTCCTCAAGCACCTCCACGTCACCTGCGTGGTGCTCTCGATCACCGGCTTCTTCCTGCGCGGCGTCTGGATGCTGCGGGATTCGCCGATGCTCGACCGGCTCTGGGTGAGGGTGGTGCCGCATGTGAACGACACGCTGCTGCTGGCCGCCGCCACCGGCCTGTCGATCGTGCAGCAGCAATACCCTTTCGTGCACGACTGGGTGACGGCCAAGGTGCTGGGCCTGCTGGCCTACATCGGCTTCGGCATGTTCGCCCTGCGGCGGGGGCGCAGCAAGGCGGTGCGCGCGGGCTTCTGGCTGGCCTCGCTGGCCAGCTTCGCCTACATCGTTTCGGTGGCCCTGACCAGAAATCCGCGCGGGTTTCTCGCCTGGCTGTGACGGCCTCTAGCGCGGCTGGTGACTGAGCAGCTTCTTCAGGCCGTCGCCGTTGAGGATGCGGATGTGCTTCTGCTGCACCGCGATGAAACCTTCTTCCTGAAAGCGTGAGAAGGCGCGGCTTACCGTCTCCAGCTTGAGGCCGAGATAGCTGCCGATTTCTTCACGCGTCATGCGTAGATGAAATTCCGCCGCCGAATAGCCGCGCGTGGTGAAGCGCTGCGACATGTTGAGCAGAAAGGCTGCCAGCCGCTCCTCGGCGCGCATGGTGCCGAGCAGCATCATCAGGCCCTGGTCGCGCACCAGCTCGCGGCTCATTACCTTGTGGAAGTTGTGCTGCAGCGTCTGGATCTCGCGCGAGAGCTGCTCCAGTTGCGAAAAGGGGATGACGCAGACCTCGCTGTCCTCCAACGCCACTGCGTTGCAGGAATGCACCGCAGTGCCGATGCCGTCCATGCCGAGGATCTCGCCGGCCATCTGGAAGCCGGTGACCTGGTCGCGGCCGTCCTCGAGGAGGACATCGGTCTTGAAGAAGCCGGTGCGCACGGCGTAGAGGGCCTCGAAGGCGTCGCCGGCGCGGTAGAGGTTCTGCTGGCGCTTCAGCTTGCGGCGAGCGCCGACCAGAATGTCGAGCTTGGCCAGTTCTTCCTTGCTGAGGCCCTCGGAAAGGCACAACTCGTGCAGGCTGCATTGGGAACACGCCGCCTTGATGGTGACAAGGCTGATGGGAACGGCGGATTTGTTGGGCAATTCCGGCTCGCTTTCTCTCTCTGTTGGTTGGTCGCTTTGATCCATGTCAATACGATAAACAGGTCGATGCGGCATCTTTCCCCATCGTCCCGCAGTACGGCTTCGGCACTACATGAACGCGACTTTTCAGGATCTTATATTCGACCCGCAACTGATCCGCCGGTTCGATGTGAACGGACCCCGTTACACCTCGTACCCGACGGCCGACCGCTTCGTCGAAGCCTTCGATGCCGACGCCTACCGTCTTTGGCTGGGTAAACGCACGGTCGGGGGCATCAGCAGGCCGCTATCATTATACGTGCACTTCCCCTTCTGCAACACCATCTGCTACTACTGCGCCTGCAACAAGATCATCACCAAGGATCACGGCCGCTCCGCCAAGTACTTGAAATATCTTGACAAGGAGCTGGCCCTGCAGTCCGGCTACCTGGAGGGCAGCCACGACGTGGTGCAGCTGCACTGGGGCGGCGGCACACCGACCTTCCTCTCGCACGAGGAAATGCGCCAGCTGATGGGCTCCATCCGCGAGCATTTTCACTTGCAGCCCAACGGCGAGTATTCCATCGAGGTCGACCCGCGCAAGGTCGACGAGGCGACGGTGGCCCTGCTCGGTGAACTCGGCTTCAACCGCATGAGCCTTGGCGTGCAGGACTTCGACCTCGCCGTGCAGGAAGCGGTCAACCGCGTGCAGACCATCGAGGAGACGGAAAGCGTGCTGCGCGCGGCGCGCGCCAACGGCTTCAAGTCGATTTCCGTCGACCTCATCTACGGCCTGCCCAAGCAGAACGTCATCAGCTTCAACCGTACGCTCGAAGAGGTCATTCGTCTCTCACCGGACCGCCTGTCGATCTACAACTACGCCCACCTGCCGAGCCTGTTCAAGCCGCAGCGGCGCATCGCCGACGCCGAGCTGCCCACGGCCGACGCCAAGCTGCAGATCCTCCAGCTCGCCATCCGCCGCCTGACCGAGGCCGGCTACGTGTATATCGGCATGGACCACTTCGCCAAGCCGGACGACGAACTCGCCGTGGCGCAGCGCCAGGGCCGGCTGCACCGCAACTTCCAGGGCTACTCGACGCATGCCGAGTGCGACATGATGTCCTTCGGTATTTCTTCCATCAGCATGGTCGGCCCCAGCTACTGCCAGAACGTCAAGACGCTCGACGAGTACTACGACCGCCTCGACCATGGCACGCTGCCGGTGATGCGCGGCATCGAGCTGACGCCGGACGATCTGCTGCGCCGCTCCATCATCCAGGCCCTGATGTGCCACTTCGAGGTCTCCATCGAGGCGCTGGAAGTGGCCCACCTGATCGACTTCAAGCGCTACTTCGCCGCCGAGATCGCCGATCTGCGCGAGATGGAGAAGGGCGGCCTGCTCAAGCTCGACGACAAGTGGATCAGCGTGCAGCCGCGCGGCCGCATGCTGGTGCGCGCCATCGCCATGGTGTTCGACCGCTACCTGCGTGCCGATCGCGAGCGGGCGCGCTACTCGAAAGTGATTTGAAACCTCATCCCCTCTCCCCGCCAGCGGGGAGAGGGCCAGGGTGAGGGGCAGGCGGCCGACCACCCTCACCCCAGCCCTCTCCCGCCGGCGGGAGAGGGGGCACAACATGCCCGATTCCGGTTACATCGCCGTTTTCCTCGTCGGCCTGCTCGGCGGCACGCACTGCATGGCCATGTGCGGCGGCATCGTCGGCGCGCTGACGGTGAACATGCCGCACGGCCGCCCGCAGTGGCCGCTGCACCTCGCCTACAACCTCGGCCGCATTTCCAGCTATGCCCTGGCCGGCGCCGTGCTCGGCGCCATCGGCAGCGCCGGCCTGCTGCTCAACGACGCGCTCCCGGTGCAACTGACGCTCTACGTGCTGGCCAACCTGATGCTGGTGGCGCTCGGCCTGTATCTAACCGGCGTGCCGCAGGGACTGACTTTTCTCGAACGCGGCGGACAGAAGGTCTGGGCGCGCATCCAGCCGCTGACGCGCCGCTTCCTGCCGGCCACCTCGGTGTCGCGCGCCCTGCCGCTCGGCATGCTGTGGGGTTTCCTTCCTTGCGGCATGGTCTATTCGGTGCTGACGACGGCCTTGCTCACCGGCAGTGCCCTGCGTGGTGCCGAGCTGATGCTGGCCTTCGGCCTCGGCACGCTGCCCAACCTGCTGCTGGCAGGGTTTCTCCTGCGGCGCTTCCGTGACATCGTCCAGGGGCGTGCCGTGCGCACGATCTCCGGTCTGCTGGTGATGGGCTTCGGCGTGTGGGGGCTGTTCAATGCCACTTCGCTCGGCGGACGGCTGTGGCAGGGAATTGTCTGCGCCGTATAGAATCGAACAATCATGAACGCGCCTGAATCCCGTCACGCGGTCGACCTGCCCATCGAGGGCATGACCTGCGCCGCCTGCGCCGCGCGCATCGAGAAGCAGTTGAACAAGCTGCCCGGCGTGTCGGCGGCGGTGAACTTCGCCAGCGAGCGCGCCCGCGTCGAATTCGATTCCGGCACCGTCAGCACACCGCAGCTGGTCGCGACCATCGAGAAGGCCGGCTTCAAGGTGCCGCCGCATTCGCTCGACCTCGCCATCTCCGGCATGACCTGCGCCGCCTGCGCCACGCGCATCGAGACGGTGCTGAACAAACTGCCCGGCGTCGAGGCCAACGTCAATTTCGCCAGCGAGAAGGCCAACATCCGCTTCGTGCCGGGCCAGGCCGACGCGGCATCCCTGATCGCCGCCGTGCGCCGCGCCGGCTACGACGCGCGCGAATCCGGCCTCGACACGCGCGCCGCCGAGAAGGAACGCAAGGCCGCCGCCTACCACGCCGAGCTGAAGCGCTTCTGGATTTCCGTCGTCCTGACGCTGCCGCTGGTGGCGCAGATGGGCGCCATGTTCACGGGCGAGCACCAGGACATCCTGCCGCGCTGGCTGCAATTCGCGCTCGCCACGCCGGTGCAGTTCTGGATCGGCTGGCGCTTCTATGTCGGCGCATATCACGCCCTGCGCGGCGGCGCGGGGAACATGGACGTGCTGGTGGCGCTCGGCACCTCGATGGCCTGGGGCTTCAGCGCGATGGTAACGATGCTCGACCTGCACCATCAGCATGTGTACTTCGAGGCTTCCGCCGCCGTCATCACCCTGGTGCTGATGGGGAAACTCCTGGAGGCGCGCGCCAAGGCCAAGACCTCCGCCGCCATCGAGGCGCTGATCCGCCTGCAGCCGCAGACGGCGCGCATCCTGCGCGACGGCGAACTCGTCGAGGTGCCGGTCGACAGCCTCCATCCCGGCGACGTCTTCGTCGTGCGGCCGGGCGAGAGCGTGCCGGTCGACGGCGAAGTGGTGGAGGGCGCCAGCAGCGTCAACGAAGCCATGCTCACCGGCGAGAGCCTGCCCGCCGCCAAGGGCCTCGGCGACAAGGTGTTCGCCGCCACGGTCAACGGCGAGGGACTCATCCAGTGCCGCGCCACCGGCGTCGGCAGCCACACGCTGCTGGCCGGCATCATCCGCATGGTCGAGCAGGCGCAGGGCTCGAAGGCGCCGGTGCAGCGCCTGGCTGACCGGATTTCCGCCATTTTTGTCCCGGTGGTGACGGCCATCGCGCTCCTGGCCTTCGCCGGCTGGTGGATTTTCACCGGCGATTTCACGAACGCCCTGGTGAATGCAGTGGCCGTGCTGGTGATCGCCTGCCCCTGCGCGCTCGGCCTGGCGACGCCGACGGCGATCATGGTCGGTACCGGGCGCGGCGCCTCGGCGGGCATCCTCGTCAAGAATGCCGAGGCGCTGGAGCTGGCGAAGAACGTCGAGGTGATCGTGGTGGACAAGACCGGCACGCTGACGCTGGGCAAGCCGGAGGTGACGGATGTGGTGCCGGCGCCAGGCGTGGAAGCCGCTGCGCTGCTGCGCCACGCCGCCAGCCTGGAGCAGGGCGCCAGCCATCCGCTGGCCGAGGCCATCGTCGCACGGGCGCGCGAGCAGGGCATTGCGCTGGCGCAGCCGGCCGGGCTGCGCGCCGTGCCGGGCAAGGGCCTGACGGCGTCACTCGACGGCGAGGGCTATGTGCTCGGCTCGCCGGCCTTCCTCGCCGAGCGCGGCGTGACGGTGCCGGAAGCGCTGCTGGCGCCGCTGGCGAACGGCGGCAAGAGCGTCGTCGCCGTGTCGCGCGGACTGACTTTTCTCGGCCTCGTCGGCGTCGCCGACCGCCTGCGGCCGACCTCGCGCGAGGCGGTGGCGCGGCTGAAGGCGCAGGGTGTCGAGGTCGTCATGCTCACCGGCGACAATCGGGCCACGGCGGCGGCCATCGCGCGCGAGGCCGGCATCGATCGTTTCGAATCGGAGGTGCTGCCGCAGGACAAGGCGGCGGCGGTGGCGAAGTTGAAGGCAGGCGGCAAGCGCGTCGGCATGGTCGGCGACGGCATCAACGACGCGCCGGCGCTGGCGGCGGCGGATGTTTCCTTCGCCATCGGCGGCGGCTCGGACGTGGCGCTGGAGGCGGCCGACGTGACGCTGATGCGCAGCGACCTGCTGTCGGTCGCCGACGCCATCGACCTCTCGCGCGCGACGCTGGCGAAGATCCGCCAGAACCTCTTCTTCGCCTTCATCTACAACGTGCTCGGCATCCCGCTCGCGGCGCTGGGCATGCTCAACCCGGTGATCGCCGGCGCGGCGATGGCCATGAGTTCCGTCTCGGTGGTCAGCAATTCGCTGCTGCTGCGGCGCTGGAAACCGGTCCGGAGAGATCAATGAAGCTGCATCGCCTTGTATTCGCCGTGTTGTGGGGCCTGACTTTTACCACAACAACGCAGGCGCAAATGACCCTCGGCGCCAACGAGCCGCCGATTTTCGACGCCGCGCGCCTCGGCACCGCCGCCGAGACGAACAAGATCCTCAAGGCCGATCCGGCCATGCGCGATGCGCGCAACCAGCTCGGCTCGACGCCGCTGCATCTGGCCGCCACCAACGGCGATGCGGGGCCGCTGAAGGCGCTGATCGCCGCCGGCGCTGAGGTCAACGCGCGCGACAAGGAGGACAACACGCCGCTGCACATGGCGGCCTATGCCGGCAAGTCGGAGGCCGCCCGCCTGCTGCTCGAAGCCGGCGCCGACGTGAATGCCAAGTCGACGGGTGGGCGTACGCCGCTGTCGCTGGCGCGCAAGGCGCGCGCCGACGAGACGGCCGGCATCATTTCGTTATGGGTGCTGAAGGGCTGCCAGCCCGGCAAGCCCTGTTAGCCGGCGCGCAGCAGCGCAGTGCGCAGGCGGTGCAGAAGGCCGCGTGAGGCGGGCAGCGCCACGGCACCCGGCCTGATCCGCCGCTGCACGGGAAAGAAGTGCAGGTCGTAGCGCGCTGCAATCGTGCCCCAGATGCCGCGCGGGATCCACAGCATGAACGCCACCGCCACCGATCCCAGCGCGATCATGTACCCGCTGCCGTAGTCGCTGAGGGTTTCGCGCAAGGCGAAATAGACGAGTGTGCCGACCAGCGGACCCTCGATGGTGCCGATGCCGCCGATCACGACCACGAAGAACATGGTCACCGTCCAGTCCAGCGAAAAGGCGGCGTCCGGGGAGATCCGCAGTTTCGTGATGTAGATCAGCGCCCCGGTCATGCCGCAGCCGATCGCCGAAAGAATGAAGACGAGCCACTTGACGCGCAGCACCGAGACGCCGACGCTCGCCGCCGCCGTTTCGCTGTCGCGTACCGCGGTGAGCGCCAGGCCGTGGCGGGATCGCAGCAGCCAATACACCAGCAAGGTGGCGCCGGCGCCGAGTGCCAGCGCCGTCCAGAGGGTATACGCGTCGCGCCACCAGGCGGGGATGCCCTTCACCGTCTGCGTCACGGACAATCCCGAACCGCCCCCGACGGCGGCGGTATTGGCGATCAGGAGCCGGAACACCTCGGCGACGACCCAGGTGCCGACGGCGAAGTAGGCCCCGCGCAGGCGGAAGACGACGGCAGCGGTCGGTATCGCCAGCAGCCCGGTCACGAGACCGGCCAGCGGCACCACCAGGAACGGATTCAGTCCGGCGTGCAGGCCGAGCACGACCAGGGCATAGCCGCCCAGGCCGACGAAAGCCTGCTGGCCGACCGACAGCAGGCCGCCGTAGCCGGCCAGCAGGTTCCACATCTGGGCGAGCGCCAGGGTGTAGAAGAACTCGGTGGCCAGCCGCTGGCCGGCGCGGCCCCCCCACCAGGGCATGGCCACCAGGGCGGCGAGCAGCAGCAGGCCGACAATCGCGCCGGCTCGGCTGGCGCGAGTCCCGCGTTCGATGTGGCAGGGTTCGGGGTGGGCGCGCATCAGTGGATTCGGGTTCTCGGGAAGAGGCCGTTGGGTCGAAACACCAGCACGGCCAGAAAGGTCAGGTGGCCGGTGAGGATGCCCCAGCCGGGATCGAACATCAGCCCCACCGCCTGGGCAATGCCGAGCACGATGCCGCCCGCCAGAGTTCCCCAGAGCGATCCCATGCCGCCGATGATCACCGCCTCGAAAGCATAGATCAGACGGGCCGGGCCGTCCGTCGGGCTGATGTTGGCGCGCACCGCCAGGAAGAAGCCGGCGACGGCAACGAAGGCCATCGCCAGGGCCATGGCGATGGCGTAGACATGCTTGTTGTCGATGCCCATCAGCCGCGCCGTGGTCGGGTCGTCGGCGGTCGCGCGGAAGGCCCGGCCGAGCCCGGTGCGGACAAACAGCCATTGCAAGCCGCCGAGCAGCGCCACGGCCGTCGTCATGATCAGCAGCGGAAGCCAGCCCACGGCAACATCGCCGCCCAGCGCCAGACTGTCGGTGCCCAGCGTACCCGTGGCAAGTCCGCGGGTATCCGCCGAGAAGGTCGCCAGGAGCAAATTCTGGATGATGATCGAGAAGCCGAAGGTGACGAGCAGCGGCGGCAGGACGTCCGCGCCTAGGGTGCGGTTGAGGATCAGCCGCTGCAGGCCATAGCCGAGCAATGCCATCAGCGGAACCACCAGGAGCATCGCGGCGAACGGATCGAGGCCGGTCGCCGCGACCAGCGCCACGGCGAGATAGGCGGCGAGGATGGCGAAATCGCCGTGGGCGATGTTGATCACGCGCATGATGCCGAAGGAGATCGACAGGCCGGCCGCGAACAGCGCGTAGAGGCCGCCGGTCATCAGACCCTGGAGCAGGATATTGATCCACTCGGCCATAGCTCAGACGCCGAAATAGGCGAGCGAAATCTGCTCGCGCGTCACCTGCGCCGGCGCGCCCTCGAGGGTGACGCGGCCTTCCTGGAAGCAGTACAGGCGGTCGGCCACCTTCATCGCCTGGCCGGTGTCCTGCTCGACCACGACCAGGGCGGTGCCCTCGGCCTTGATTCCCGGCAGGGCGTCGTAGATGTTGCGGATGACGAGGGGCGACAGGCCGAGCGAAATCTCGTCGCAGAGCAGCAGGCGCGGGTTGCTCATCAGGGCCCGGCCGATGGCTACCATCTGCTGCTGGCCGCCCGAGAGCGCCGTGGCCGGATGGCGGCGCCGCTCGCGCAGCGCGGGAAACAGGGCGTAGACCCGCTCCGGGCACCAGGGACCGGGTCGGCGCGTGTAGCCGCCGATCCTCAGGTTTTCCTCCACCGTGAGGCTGGGAAAGAGGCATCTTCCCTCCGGAACGAGGGCCAGGCCTCGTGCCACGATATGGTGGGCCGGATGGCCGCCGATGGGCGTGCCGTCGAAGACCACGCTCTGCGGCGGCGTGGACAGCAGGCCGGCGAGGGCGCGCAGGAACGTCGTCTTGCCGGCGCCGTTGGCGCCGATCACCGCCACGGTTTCGCCCGCGTCGACATCGAAGTCGAGGCCGTAGAGGGCCTGGAAGTCGCCATACGAGGCGGTCAGGCCGCGTACCTGCAGTAGAGCAGAAGGGGCGCTCATGCCGCCTCGACGCCCATGTAGACGCTGCGCACTTCGGGGCTCGCCATCACCTGCGCGGGGTCGCCGGCCACCAGCAGGCGGCCGTAGTCGATCACCAGCAGGCGATCTACCACGGCCATCAGGGCGTGCACGATGTGCTCGATCCAGATCATCGAGACGCCTTCGGCGCGGATGGCGCGGATGCAGTCGATCAGCTCGCGCACCTCATGCTCGGTGAGGCCGCCGGCGATCTCGTCGAGCAACAGCAGCGTCGGTTCGGTGGCGAGCGCGCGCGCCAGTTCCAGGCGCTTGCGATCCAGCAGCGGGAGCGAACCGGCCAGCCGGTTGGCCTTGTCGAGCAGGCCGGTTCGCTGCAGGGCCCGCAGGGCCGCCGGAGTGCCTTCCTGCTCGCCGCGCCCGGTGCCGAAGGTGGCGCCGACCAGCACGTTCTCGAACACCGTCAGGCCGGCGAACGGATGCGGGATCTGGTAGGAGCGGCCGATTCCCGCCCGGCAGCGGGCGGCCGGATCGAGATGCGTAATGTCCCGCCCGTCGAACGCCAGGCTTCCGGCGTCCGGCCGCGTGTTGCCGCCGATCAGGTTGAGCAGCGTCGTCTTGCCGGCGCCGTTGGGGCCGATGACCCCCAGCGCCTCGCCCCGGGCAAGCCCGAGGCTGAGGTCGTCGATTACCTTGAGCGAGCCGTAGGACTTGGCGACACCCGTCAGCGCGAGCAGCATCGGCGGGAGCTCTGCGGCGGCCTGATGCAACGCCCGCTCAAAGCAGGTCCAGCCTGTCCTGGAGCGGCACCATGGTGGCCTGGCTGTTCTCCACCACCAGCAACTCGAAGCCCTTGCCTCGCTTCTTCCACTGGCCGCCGACCAGCGGGGTCTTGGAGACGTTGGGCACCGGCCCCTTGCTGAAATTGACCGGTCCGACGATGGTGTTCAGCGACGTGGCGCGGATGGCGTCGCGGATCGATTCCGGCTTGCGATCGGCGGCGCGCCGCAGCGCGTCGATGGCCACCTCGAACAGCGAGTGCTTGAAGGCCAGCACCACCGTCCAGGGCCGGCCGCTGGCCTTGGTGTAGGCACTCGCCAGCTCGGCCGAACTCTGGCCGGTCAGGCTGGAGCGGAAGGGGTGGGCGGGCGACCACCACACCTCGACCGTGAGGCCGGCGGCGCGTTCGCCGAAGGCCTGGATGGCGGCGGGAAATTCCGTGGCCTTGGCGACGGTGACGATCTTCGGCCGGAAGCCCTGCTGGCCGGCCTGGGACCAGAAGTTGGCGAAGTCCGGCGGCGGCACGACGCCGGTGACGATCTCGACGCCGCTTTTCTTGAACTCGGCGAGATAGGCCGAGAAATCGTCGGCGGGCGACTGGAAGCGGCCCTTGTCCACCAGCTTGAAGCCCTTTTGCGCCAGCACCGGCGGAAATCCCATCTTGGCGTCGCCCCAGGCATTGCCGTCGGAATCGTTCGGCCAGAGGGAGCCGACCACCTTGCTGGTGGGCACCTTCGACCACAGGCCGGTGAACACGCCGATGATGTCCTCCAGGCCCCAGAAGAAATGGTAGGTCCAGTCGAAGCCCTTCTTCGGGTCGCCGCCGCGGCCGAAGAAATGCGGCTGCCACGGCGTGTCGTTGGTGATGCAGGGCACGCCGTTCAGCTCGCACTGGTCGGCCACCGGGTTGGTGGTGGCGGGCGTCGAGGCGGCCACCACGATGTCCACCTTGTCCTTGAGGATCAGGTCCGCCGCCGCCTCCGCGGCGCGGTTCGAGTTGGACTGGGAGTCCTTGTAGATGATTTCGACGGCATAGGTCTTGCCGGCGACCTTGACGCCGCCGGCGAGGCTGCGCTTGACTTCCGCCAGCGTGAAGGCGTCCGGTTCGGCGAAAACCGCCAGCGGCCCGGTCTGCGGGCTGACATAGCCGATCTTGATGGTGTTGCCGCCGGCGGCATGGACGCGGGGCGCCGGCAGCATGGTGGCCAGGGCGATGCCGCCGGCGGCTTTCAGGGCCGTGCGGCGACCCTGGTCGACCTTGTTCGAGTCCTCAGTGCTCATGATCTCCTCCTTGGTTTGTCGTGATCGATCGCAGCGCGGCGGCCTGTCTTGACGCAGGCCTGTCCGCGTTGCGTAACGTACGGTACGTCGATTGATACTGTCTAATTCGGAATTTGCATCAACCGATACCCATGGGGTATCGTTGCCTCTTCCTGTCCCGGAGGCGGCGGCGATGGATCTGCGTCATCTGAAATACTTCGCCACGCTGGCCGAGGAGCTGAATTTCCATCGTGCCGCCGAGCGCCTGCACATTTCCCAGCCGCCGCTTTCGCGCCAGATCCGCCAGCTCGAAGAGGAGCTGGGCACGCCATTGTTCTCGCGCGGCGCGCGCGGCGTGGAACTGACGCAGGCCGGCCACACCCTGCGCGAGGAGGCGCAGCGCATTCTCGGCATGGTGGCGCTCGCCTGCGAACGCACCGGCAAGGCCGGCCGCGGGCAGATCGGCCGGCTCGACGTAGGCATATTCGGCTCGGCGATCCTCTACCACATCCCGCGCCTGCTGATGCAGTTCCGCAACCGCTATCCGGAAGTCGAGATTGCGCTGCACCAACTGCCCCGTTCGGAACAGATCGTGGGCCTGCGCGATCGCCGCCTGACCGTCGGCATCAGCCGACGCGTGCCCGAGGAGCCGGACATCGTCGTCGAGACGATGTTCCTGGAGCCGCTGGTGATCGCGCTCAACCGGGCGCATCCGCTCGCGCGGCGCAAGGCCATCCGCATCGCCGAGATCGTGCACGAGCCGCTGATCCTGTATCCGAGCAAGATCCGCCCGGGCCTGGTGGAGGACGTCATGGTGCTGATGGATCGCGAGGGCGCGCGCCCTCGCATCGTGCAGGAGGTGACCGACGTAGTCACCGCCATCGCGCTGGTCGCCAGCGGCTTCGGCGTCTGCATCACCCCGGAAGCCGCCAGCAGCCTGCGGCTGCCCGGCGTCGTCTATCGGCCGATCAAGGCCGAGCCGCCCCCCAGCATCGAGCTGGCCTGCCTGTATCGCCGCGGTGACGCCTCGCCCATCCTCGCCGCATTCCTCGACATCACGCGGCGCTACCGCCCGGCGACAGCGGGTTGATGCGCTGGCGGGCACCTCGCTTTCCACTACAATAATGGCCTTTCCGGAGGTGGAACAATGGAAACGGCAGTGATCAAGGTTGAAGGCATGTCCTGCGGCGGCTGCGTCAAGAGCGTCACCAACGTGCTCAGCGCGCTGCCCGGCGTGGCGAAGGCGGAAGTCTCGCTGGAGAGCAAGTGCGCCCGCGTCGAATACGAAGCCGGCCGCGTCACGCGCGAGGACATGAAGCGCGTCATCGTCGACGCCGGCTTCGAAGCGGAGTGATTGCGAGGCCGCAACGCGGCCATGTGGGAGCGGCGTCCACGCCGCGATTAGGCGCTGAGATCGCTGCGTGGACGCCGCTCCCACAGGGTTGGGTGCGGGCTATCGCCAGGCAGATTCCCGTATGAGTCTTTCCCAACACCCCCTCTGGCTGGTCGGTTTTCGTCCCTTTTTTGCCCTGGCCTGCCTCTCCGGCCTGAGCCTGCCGGTTGTCTGGGCGCTGATGTTTTCCGGCGTCATCGAGGCGCCGGCGACCGCTTTCTCCAGCACCCAGTGGCATGCCCACGAGATGTTTTTTGGTTTTGGCTGGGCCATGCTCGGCGGCTTCCTGCTCACCGCTAGCAAGAACTGGGTGAAAATCCGCGGCTATCACGGCAAGGCGCTGATCTTCCTCGCCGCCGCCTGGGGCTTCGAGCGCTTCGGCATGGTTTTCGGCGGCGCCTGGCCGCCGGCGCTGTTCATCCTCTCGAACCAGCTCTTCCTCGTCGCCATCGTGGCCATGCTGCTGTGGACCCTGCTGCGCCATCGCGACAGCGACGGCTACCGCAAGGACAACGTCTTCTTCCTGCTCCTGCTGCCCCTGTTCCCGGCGGCCAAGTATCTGCTGCTGGACCCGATTCATGCCCAGGCCGGCCAGACCATGGCGCTCGGCCTGTTCCGCCTGGCCTTCCTCCTCATGCTGGAGCGCACGCTGACCGATTTCATGAAGGGCGTGTTCCAGGCGGCCATCCTGCGCCACCCGCTGCTCGACGGGTCGATCAAGGCGCTGGCGCTGATGCTGGCCTTCGCCGGCTTCCTGCCGCCCCTGGCGACGGCAGGCCTCGCGGCCGTGCTGGCACTGCTGCTCCTCGCCCGTTTCGCCTTCTGGCAGCCACGGCTGGCGTTCACGCGCCTGGACATCGGCATCATGTACCTCGGCTACCTCGCCATCATCGCCCAGCTGGGGGTGGTGGCCTTCGAACAGGCTGTGGGCACGGTCTGGGTCGGCAGCGTCACCACCCACCTGTTCACCTTCGGCGTGATGGGCCTGATCGTTCCCGCCATGATCACCCGCATCTCGAAGGGCCATACCGGGCGCAAGGTGACTTTCGACGCCGCCGACAAGGCGGTGCTGTGGGTCATGATCCTGGCCCTGTTTCTGAGGGTGATCGCGCCGCAATTCGCCCCCGCAGCCTACCTTCTGTGGGTGAACCTCGCCGCCGCCGGCTGGTTCGCCGGCTTCGCCATCCTGGCCTGGCGCGTCATTCCCTTCCTGCTGCAGCCGCGCATCGACGGCAGGGAACACTGACGGGCCTTGGCAGTCATATGCCCGTCCAGGGCGATTGGGCTTGCGTCAGGGGAGTCCCTGGCGCACACTGGACAGGTTTTTCACAGTAAAAACAAGGCAGGGATACCCGGATGAACGCATTAATTCTGAATTTTCTGAAAACCAACGGCGAGGGACTCGACGCCGATATCGCCAAGGCGCTGCATTTGCCCGTGGCGCAGGTGAAGAACCAGGTATCGCAGCTTTCATCCGCGGGTGAAGTGATCTGCTGCAAGGTGACGCGCTATGTCGACGGCAAGAAGATCGAGGGCATCAGCTGCCGCCTGTCCGGCAACCTGCCGACGCCTGCGCGCGGACCGAAGCCCGGCATGAAGCGGGAAGCGGCCGCCGGAAAGAAAGTGGCCTGAGGCCGGGATAGAGACAGGCTGCACAATATCCCGCTTCACTGAAGCGCTCCGGGCAGGGGGCGGGTGAAGCCGATGCTATCCACCATCCGCGACTTTTTCGACCGCAACATCGCCGGCGCACCGGCGCAGGACGGGCATTCGATCCAGCTTGCCACCGCCGCGCTGCTGGTCGAGGTGATGCGCATCGACGCCGAGACGACTGAAACCGAGCGCGCGGCCGTGCAGCACGCCATCCGCACGAAATTCGGACTGACCGGCGACGAGGCCGACACGCTCGTCGCGCTTGCCGAGGAGGAAGTGCGGCAGGCCACCGACTACTACCAGTTCACTTCGCTCATCAACCGGCATTTCACCCAGGCGCAGAAGGAGCATGTGCTCGAGTCGATGTGGCGCATCGCCTACGTCGATGCGGTGATCGACGCGCACGAGCAGCACCTGCTGCGCAAGATCGCCGCTCTCCTGCATGTGCCCGACAGCGCCTACATCGCTGCCAAGCTGCGCGCGAAAAATGCTTCGGGCGGCGTCAACTGACAAGGGGTCAGCCAGCGGTTCCGTGCGCTGAGCCGATGGCCGCGCCCTTTTTCCTCGCACGCGGCATGGCCCCGCTGCCGGTGGCCGATCCGGAGCGCGACTGCGCCAGTCGCTTCCGGCTGGCCCGCTCCGGATAGAAAACCTGCTCAGTCTTCGAGCAGGCTGCGCAGCATCCATGCCGTTTTCTCGTGCACTTCCAGGCGCTGGGTGATCAGGTCGGCCGTCGGCTGGTCGTTGGCCTTGTCGATCAAGGGGAAGAGTTCGCGCGCGGTGCGGGCGGTAGCTTCCTGGGCGGCGACGAGGCGGCGAACCATGTCGGTTGCCCTGGGCACGCCTTCCACTTCCTTGATCGAGGCGAGCTTGACGAACTCCTTGTAGGTGCCGGGGGCAGGGAAGCCCAGCGCGCGGATGCGTTCGGCGATCAGGTCGAGGGCGTTCCATTGTTCGGTGTACTGCCCCATGAACATCAGGTGCAGGGTGTTGAACATCGGCCCCGTCACGTTCCAGTGGAAATTATGGGTCATCAGATAGAGGGTGTAGCTGTCGGCCAGCAGGCACGACAGGCCCTTGGCGATCTTCGCCCGATCGCCGGCGGAGATGCCGATGTCGATGGCGGGGGCGGTGTTCTTTTTCGCTTTCATGATCACTCCTTCCGTATTGTTGACCGCCCCCAAGAAAGGGGGCGGATGGTTGCTTGTGCCGATGATAGCTTAAGCGGCAACGTTCTTCATCTCGATGCCCAGCGCCTTCGCCACGCCGGCGCCGTAGGCCGGGTCGGCCTTCGCGCAGTGGCGGATGTGGCGCACGGACCTCGCGCGAGGCACCGCCGACGGAGCGCGGCAAGTCGGCCGGTATAATCGGGCGATACCCGCCCCGCGCGCAGCGCGGGCAATCCGGACAGGGAGAAAGACCATGCCGAACCAGCTCGCCGTACTCGAACAGGCCCAGAGCACGCTCGTCGACCTTGCCATCAAGTTCGGACCGAAGGTCGTCGTCGCGACCATCATCCTGACCGCCGGCTACTACGCCGGCCGCTGGATCGGCCGGGTCCTCGACCACTGGCTCCTCAAGCTCAGCCTCGAGCCGCCGGTGCGGCTGCTGATCGTGCGCCTCGTCCGCCTGGTGGTGCTCGGTCTGTTCCTGATCATGGCGCTGCAGAACCTCGGTGTCGACCTGCTGCCGCTGATCGCGGGCCTGAGCGTCGTCGGCGCGGGCGTCGCGCTGGCCATGCAGGGCGTCCTCGGCAACCTCGCGGCGGGCTTCGTCATCATCTTCACGCGGCCGTTCCGGGTGGGCGAGTACGTTTCCATGATCGGCGTCGAGGGCGAGGTCTGCGAGATCGACCTGTTCACCACCAAGCTCAGCCATCCCGACCGCTCCGTCGTGGTGGTGCCGAACCGCAAGATCGTCGGCGAGATCCTGCACAACTACGGCCAGATCCGGCAACTCGACCTGAGCGTGACGATTGCCCGCGCCGAGGACCTCGAACGCGTGCTGGCGCTGGTCAATGAGGTAGTGAAGGCCAATCCGCGGGTGCTCGCCGAGCCGGCCCCCATCGTCGGCGTGGCGACGCTGGCGGAAAAGTCGATTTCCATTGCAGTGAAGCCCTGGGCCAAGGTACCCGACTTCCTGCCGGCGGCTGCGGAGATCAATCGGGCGATCGTCGAGAAGCTCACTGCATCCGGCGTCGATTATCCGGGCGCCGCGCGCGAGATCCGTCTCGTCGGTGCGCTGCCGGCGCGCTGACCCTCAGGTCAGGGGCCGAGGCAGCCGCGCTTGCGATCCTTGAAGGAGCAGGTCGCATCCTGGATGTGCCCGGGGTAGTGCTGCCCGAAGGCGCGGCAGGTGTCCGCTGAACAGCCACTGGCGGTCGGGGAAATGTAAGGGACGGCAACCAACCGTCCAGGCACTCCTCCGCATCAAGGCGCCCGGACGACGGGCACCAGCCGCCCGGGCGCCGGCCAGACGCCGCGCACCAGCATGCGGCCGCCCTCGAAAGCCAGCCAGCTCTGGCTGCCGTAGTGCGGCAGCGGGCGAGCGAGGGCGGCGAGCGCCGCCGCGTCCCGCGCCGACACCACCGCCAGCGCGGCGTCGTCCCCGCGTGCGACGGTCCACACTTGCGCGCTGCCGCGGCCGGCCAGTTCGGCGGGGCGGGGCGGCAGGCCGGCGCGCGCCAGCGCCGCGTCGACATCCTCGTGCAGGCCGGCGAGCAGCATCGGCTCGTTGTCCCGGTCCAGCTCCGCCAGCGCCGCCGCGCGTGGCGCGTTTTCGAACAGGCGCTGCGCCAGGGTCGCTGCGGCGGCGCGCGTCTGCTCGTCGACGGAAGCCAGCGCCAGGCGCGGTGCGCGCGCGGTGATCCACTGGCGCAGGATCGGCGGCAGCTGCTCGGCCGCCGGCCGCCGCCACAGGCGCAGCTCCGGGTCGAGGCGCACGCCTTCGGGCCGGGCATCGAGCTCCAGCGTCGCCGTTTCGCGCGGCTGCGCGAGGGCGATGCGGCGGATTTCGCTGCGCCCGCCCGGATAGACGACTTCCACCGGCACGCCCAGCGCATAGGCGGGAGAGGACTGTTCCAGCGTCAGCGCGAGTTGTGTCCTGCCGTCGCGCGCCGTTGCGCGCGCTGCCGCGATGCGTACGTCCGGCGCGCCGGCGCGGTTCAGCCACTGCTCGAAGAAACCGTCGAGCGAACGGCCCGCCGCCTGCTCGAAGGCCGCCTGCAGCTCGCGCCACCCGGCGACCTTGAAGCGCTGCGCCTGCCAGAAGCCGCGCAGGCCGCGGCGGAAGGCGTCCTCGCCGATCTCGTCGCGCAGCATGACGAAGAGCATCGCCGCCTTGCTGTAGCCGACCGCCGCCGCGGCGCCGTGGGTGCGCGAGCGGAAGGCGGCCAGCGCCGTCTGGCTGCCGGCCGGCACGGCGGCGGCATCGCGCAGCCAGCCGAGCCGCATCGCGCGCGCGGCGGCGGCCGATTCGGCCTCCTTGTAGGCATAGTCCGCCATGAAGGTGGTCAGGCCCTCGCTCCAGTTGCCGCGCGCGTAGTTGACGAAGACGCCGTTGCCCCACCAGTTGTGCAGCACCTCGTGGCCGAGCGAGGTGGCGCGGATGAAGGGCAGCTTCAGCACCTCGGCGCCGAGGTAGGTCAGCGTCGGCATGCCGAAGCCGGTCGGCAGCGGGCTCGCCACCACCGAGAATTCCGTGAACGGATAGGCGCCGATCTCCCCGGCGTAGCGCGCCAGGTAGCGCTGCGCGTCGTCGAGGTAGCCCTCGGCGAAGCCGGGCAGGGCGTCGAGCTCATGGAAGAAATACGTGCGCAGCCGCAGCGGCCCGCCCTCGGTGCGCGGCACGATCTTCTCGCGCACCCGGTACGGCCCGGCCATCAGGTCGATGCCGTCGGCGGGCTGCACCATCTCGAAGCGCGCGCGGTAGCGGCTGGCGGCGTCGGCCGGCGCTTCCTCCGAAATCAGGCGGCCCGCCACCAGCGCGCGCTGGTCGTCCGGCAGCGACAGGCTCACGGTGTAAGTGAACAGCGGCGCCGGCTGCGGATACCAGGCGCCGCCCGCCGGCAGGAAGCTGCCCTCGGCGGCGGCCATCAAAGTCAGTCCGTGCAGCACGGCACGATGGTCGAGGCGGCGGTCGAGCGCGGGCAGGGTGCCGCCGTATTCGAGGCGCAGACGCCTTGCTTTCTCCGGCAGCACGACGCGCCAGGCGCGCGCCGGGCCGGCGCCGTCGAGGCGCTCGGCGCGCAGGGACTTGCCGCCGGCCGAGGCGGCGCTGACCGCGAGCGATTCGTGCAGCGCGAAGCGGAACTCGCGCGCCGGCGCGTCCACCTCCGCCACCGCCGCGAAGCGCCGTGCGGCCGGATCGAGCTCGACCTGCAGCTCGAGCTGGGCCGCAAGCAGTTGAGCCTGCGCGCCGGCGAGCAGCGCGAAAAGGGCAGCGCGCAATCCCTTCATGGCTTCTCGGGCGGAAACTTGACCACCAACTCCAGCGTTTCCTCGCCGCGCTTCACCCGCAGCGGCAGCCAGGTGCCGGCCGGCTGCAGGCGCACCAGGCTGATGGCGACCAGGACTTTCTGCACCGGGCGGCCGGCCATCCCGAGGATGAGGTCGCCGTCCTTCAGGCCGGTCTGCTCGGCGAGGCTGCCCGCCGTGACGGCGAGGATGCGAACGCCGCCCGGGTGGTCCTCGAGCTGCACGCCGAGGCGCGGCGGCGCCGGCTTCGGCATCGCCTGCGCCGGCAGCATGAACACCGCGTCGGCGAGGCCGGCGCGCAGGTCCTTGCACTCGCCGCCGGCCGAGAGCGGCAGCAGGGTGCCGACGTTCTTCACGCCGAGGGCGTGCAACTGGTGCGGCACGCCGTGGCCGTGGCGAAGGTGGCCGCTGCCCATGACGCCGACCACCAGCGGCTTGCCGGCGCCGGCGCGACGCGCCAGCGCCTCGGCCATGGCGCGGTCCCAGGCGGTCTGCGACTCGACGAAGAAGCGGAAGGCGGCATCGCTCTTCTTCGGCCTGGCTCCCTTGCCGCCCTTGTCGCGCAGCGTAGGATGGTGCAGGTAGACGTCGAACAGGCTGTCGCGGTAGGCCTCGGCCGGCGGCGCGGGACGGCCGAGGCCCTCGCGCTCGGCCTCCGGCACGGCGTCCCAGCCCTTCTCGGTGATGCTGCGGCTCAGCTTGCGCTCGATGTTCAGCGCCAGCATCGGGATGCGGTTGATGCGCGCGAAGTCGAACAGCGGCAGGTACAGCTCGGCCGGCATGTTCCAGTTCGCGTGCCACTCCGACCGGTCGAGGAACTCCTTCACCGTCAGCTCGCCCGCCACCCAGCGGTCCAGCACCGGCTGCACGCGGCGCGGGAACATCTCGAAGCCGATCGCCATGTCCGGCCGCCGTGCGTGCAGCGCCGCCAGGGTCTGCAGTTGCCAGCCGTGGTGGTCGGCGTCGTCGTGCACTTCGCCCAGCAGCACCACCTCGCGCTGCGCCATGCGGTCGAGCAGGGCCGAAGCCTGCGCGACGCGCGGGCGCTCGCCGTCGAATGCCGACCACGCCGCCGGCTCGGGATAGGACTGCGCATGGGCGGCTGCGGCGGCAACGAGGCCAAGGGCGAGGAGAAATAACCGGGAACGGATGAAGGACATGATTTTTCCGGCAGGACGAAAGACCCTCAGATTAGCACCGCCTGCGCTAGTTCCGCGCCACGGTACGCACCTTGCGGGCCGGCGAAGCGCGGGGTCATAATCGGCGCACGGATGCGCATGCCGCATTCGCCGCTGGCCCCGAATCCCGACAACAAGGAGGCAGCATGAATCCCCAACCCAGACTCACCCTTCGCGACCTGCGCGTGCGCGCCGTCAACGTGCCGATGGCGATCCCGCTGCAGACCGGCAGCGGCACCATCGACATCGCGCCGCTGGCCCTGATCGACCTGCACACCGAGGAGGGCGTCACCGGCGCCGCCTACCTTTTCTGCTACACGCCGCTGGTGCTCAAGCCCGTCGTGCAGCTCCTCGCCAACCTGGCGCCCCTCATCAGGGGCGATGCCGTCGCGCCGCTCGCGCTCGAGCGCAAGCTGCAGGGCCGCTTCCGCCTGCTCGGCGCGAAGGGCGTCGCCGGCATGGCGCTGGCCGGCATCGACATGGCGGCATGGGATGCACTCGCCCGGGCGCAAGGCCTGCCCCTGACGCGCGCCCTCGGCGGCGAGCCGCGGCGCATCCCCGCCTACAACAGCTGCGGGCTCGGCATGATCGGCGCCGAGCGCGCCGCCGCCGAGGCGCGGCAGCTGGCCGCGCCGGGCTTCACTGCGATCAAGGTGCGCCTCGGCTACCCGGACCTGAAGACCGACGTCGACGTCGTGCGCGCGGTGAAGCGCGCCGTCGGCGACGACGTCCTGCTGATGTCCGACTACAACCAGGTGCTGCCCGTGCCCGAGGCGATCGCGCGCGTGCAGGCGCTCGACGGCGAGGGCCTGCACTGGATCGAGGAGCCGGCGCTCGCCGACGACTACGCCGGCTATGCCCGCATCCGGGAAAAGGCGCGCACGCCGATCCAGATGGGCGAGAACTGGTGGGGCACGCACGAAATGGCGAAGTGCCTCGCCGCCGGCGCCACCGACCTCGGCATGCCGGACGCCATGAAAATCGGCGGCGTCAGCGGCTGGCTGCGCGCCGCGGCCCTCGCCGAGGCCGCCGGCCTGCCGGTCTCCAGCCACCTCTTTCCCGAGATCAGCGCCCACCTGCTGGCGGTGTCGCCGACCTGCCACTGGCTGGAGTACGTCGACTGGGCCGCGCCGATCCTGCAGTCGCCGCTCCGCATCGAGGCCGGCCACGCCATCGCCCCCGACGCGCCGGGCAGCGGCATCGCCTGGAACGAGGACGGCGTGGCGCGCTATCTCGCGGAGTGACGCGAAACCGGCGCGCCCGGACGGCGGGTACGGCCATTTCGCCAATCCCGACGGTTTTCTCCGGGAATTGGCTTCAATCCCTGCTTGCTGCTCGACGGGGACTATCAATGTCCCCGTCTTGATAGCGACAGCTAATCGCCCCCATTGGTTTATTTCAATGGGAATCGGGAAGGGTTGCCGCTAGGCTTGTAAGCGATCGATGCCCAGTTCAATTTTGAGAGAGGGAATCCGCCATGAGCAACGAAAGCAAATGCCCCTTCGCCGCGCAGCACGGCGCCCGCACCACGGCCAGCATGCAGTCGAACAGCGACTGGTGGCCGAACCAGCTGAACCTCAAGATCCTGCACCAGCACTCGGCGAAGTCCGACCCCATGGGCAAGGACTTCAACTATGCCGAGGAATTCAGGAAGCTCGACCTGGCCGCGCTGAAGAAGGACCTCGCCGCGCTGATGACCAATTCGCAGGACTGGTGGCCGGCCGACTGGGGCCACTACGGCGGCCTCTTCATCCGCATGGCCTGGCACAGCGCCGGCACCTACCGCATCTCCGACGGGCGCGGCGGCGCCGGCCACGGCAACCAGCGCTTCGCGCCGGTGAACAGCTGGCCCGACAACGTCAACCTCGACAAGGCGCGCCGCCTGCTCTGGCCGATCAAGCAGAAATACGGCAACAAGATTTCCTGGGCCGACCTCTTCATCCTCACCGGCAACGTCGCGCTCGAATCGATGGGCTTCAAGACCTTCGGCTTCGCCGGCGGGCGCGAAGACATCTGGGAACCGGAAGAGGACGTCTACTGGGGCGGCGAGGCCGAGTGGCTCGGCGACAAGCGTTACACAGGCGAGCGGGAACTCGAGAACCCGCTGGCCGCCGTGCAGATGGGCCTGATCTATGTGAATCCCGAAGGCCCCAACGGCCAGCCGGACGTGCTCGCCTCCGGCCGCGACATCCGCGAGACCTTCCGCCGCATGGCCATGAACGACGAGGAAACCGTCGCGCTGGTCGCCGGCGGCCACACCTTCGGCAAGTGCCACGGCGCGGGCGATGCGAAGCTGGTCGGCGCCGAGCCCGAAGCCGCTGCGCTCGAAGAAATGGGCCTCGGCTGGAAGAACGCCCTCGGCACCGGCCGTGGCGGCGACACCACCAGCAGCGGCATCGAAGGCGCGTGGACCCCGAATCCCACCCAGTGGGACAACGGCTATTTCGACATGCTGTTCGGCTACGACTGGAACCTGGTGAAGAGCCCCGCCGGCGCCTGGCAGTGGGTGCCGGCGAACGTGGCCGACAAGGACCTTGCGCCGGCCGCGCACGACCCGTCGAAGAAGGTCACCACCATCATGACCACGGCGGACCTCGCGCTGCGCATGGACCCGATCTACGGGCCGATCTCGCGCCGCTTCCACAAGGATCCGCAGGCCTTCGCCGACGCCTTCGCCCGCGCCTGGTTCAAGCTGACCCACCGCGACCTCGGCCCGCGCTCGCGCTACCTCGGCCCGGAAGTGCCGGCCGAAGTGCTGGTGTGGCAGGACCCGGTGCCCGCCGCCGACCAGCCGCTGGTCGACGCCAAGGACATCGCCGAGCTGAAGTTGAAGATCCTCGCCACCGGCCTGTCGGTCTCCGAACTGGTCGGCACCGCCTGGGCCTCGGCCTCCACCTTCCGCGGCTCGGACAAGCGCGGCGGCGCCAACGGCGCGCGCATCCGCCTGGCGCCGCAGAAGGACTGGGAAGCCAACCAGCCGGCGCAACTGGCGAAGGTGCTGGCCGCGCTCGAAGGCGTGAAGAAGGCGTTCGGCAAGAAGGTCTCGATGGCCGACCTAATCGTGCTGGGCGGCTGCGCCGGCGTGGAAGCCGCCGCCAAGGCCGCCGGCCATGCCGTCACGGTGCCCTTCACGCCGGGCCGCAGCGACGCCTCGCAGGAACAGACCGATGTCGAATCCTTCGCGGTGCTCGAACCCGTCGCCGACGGCTTCCGCAACTTCCTCAAGAGCGGCTTGCCCGCCGTGCGTTCCGAGGAGCGGCTGCTCGACAAGGCGCAGCTGCTGACGCTGACCGCGCCGGAGATGACGGCGCTGATCGGCGGCCTGCGCGCCATCGACATCAACGTCGGCCAGTCGAAGCATGGCGTCTTCACCGCCCGCCCCGGCGTGCTCAGCAACGAGTTCTTCGTGAATGTGCTCGACATGGGCACGGCGTGGGCGCCGACCTCGGAGGCCCGGGAGGTGTTCGAAGGCCGCGACCGCAAGACCGGAAAGCCGAAGTGGACCGCGACGCGCGTCGACCTCGTCTTCGGCTCCAACTCGCAATTGCGGGCGCTCGCCGAGGTCTATGCGCAGGACGACGCGAAGGAGAAGTTCGTGCGCGACTTCGTTGCCGCCTGGAACAAGGTGATGAACCTTGATCGCTTCGACGTGAAGTGATTTTCACCCCCTCTCCCGCCTGGGCGGGAGAGGGCCGGGGTGAGGGTGGGCCAACGAAGCCCGCGTGGCCCGGAAAAGTCAGTCCGCGCGGCACGGCGCTGCTGGGCTGAGCGCTGCCGTTGCCTCTCCCTGTTGCAGGACGAAGGCCTCCCAGTCCCGCCTGAGCGTGGCGGCCGAGACGCGCGACAGCACCTCGCCGTCCTCGCCGAGGAACGCCACCTCGCCCATCACCACCACGAACACCAGCAGCGGCTCGCCGCCGACGGCCTGCCACCAGTCGGTGTTGCCGGGCGGTTCATAGACGTACTCGCCCGGCCCGATGGTCTCGCCCGTGCACAACACGCGGCTGCCGGCGAGGTTCCAGGCATGCACCTCGCCGGCGTGGCGATGCAGCGGCATCTTCACGCCCGGTTCCATGCGCAGCAGCTCGACGAAGCCGGCGTCGCCGGGCAGGAAATGCAGCAGCTTGGCCGCCTTGCCGGGCGCGGCGGAAGGCATCCAGGGCAGTTCGGCCGGACGGCCGACGCAGGCGGGCAGGAAAGCAGCGGGAGTGGGGGGCGTCATGGCGGTCTCCATCGTGGGCACAGGGGCGATGCGTGCTACTCTAGCTCACGACTGGCACCCTTGTTGCGCCAGAACAGAGAATAAACATGGAGCCAGATTTCCCGCTCGACCTCGACCTGTCCGCGGCGCGCGGCCGGCGCGGCCGCACCCTGCACGCGCGCCTGCGTGCCGCCATCCTCGACGGACGGCTGGCCGCCGGCGCCATGCTGCCCTCGACGCGCAGCGCCGCCGCCGTGCTCGGCGTGGCGCGCAACACCGTGGCGGCGGCCTACGACCGGCTGGTCGCCGAGGGCTACGTCCTGCCCCGCACCCGCGCCCGCTCCGTGGTGGCCGACCTGCGCGCCCGGCGCGGCAAGGCAACGGCGCAACCGGCCGTCGCCCTCAATCCGGCCTGGCGCCGGCTGCCCGTGCGCGCGCCGCTGGCCGTCGCGCAGGATGCGGCGCCGTTCCGCCTCGGCCTGCCCGAGCACCGCCTGTTTCCGCACGCCGCCTGGCGGCGCGTCATGCTGCGCGCCCTGCGCGCCGCCGCCCGCGGCCCCTTCGCGCAGGGCGATGCGGCGGGCCTGCCCGTCCTGCGCGCCGCCATCGCGCGGCATGTCGCCTTCGCGCGCGC
>Ga0172380_10002058_pt1 | contig 32679 bp, 27 predicted proteins | sample Leawe162metaG_FD_119747 | JGI IMG/M metagenome (GOLD analysis project Ga0172380, IMG submission 119747) | Leachate microbial communities from a municipal landfill in Southern Ontario, Canada - Leachate well 162 metaG | ecosystem: Engineered > Solid waste > Landfill > Unclassified | place... | reverse complement strand
GCAATTGTGCCAAATGCGCTTGAGCATCTGTCCACACGTTGCAATGCTGTGTTATGAAGTCTTTTTGTAATATCTATTAATTCATCCTCTATTTGATTTTCCGGCAGTTCCTTTAGGTATTGGTAACCGGCAAACAGTTCATCTCCCCCTTCTCCGCTAAATACTTCCTCTACATATTCCGACGCCGATTGAGAAACAAGATAATTCATAATGCTTGAGCGAACTAATAACGCATCAAATGATTCCAAATGATAGATAACATCCGGTAAAACCTTTACTATTTCTTCAAATGAAATTATTCTTTCGTGATGAATTGAGCGGATATGGTCTGCTACAATTTTTGCATATTTGAGATCGTCTGCTTCACGAAAACCAACAGCAAAAGTATGCAGTTCATTAACCATAGGGCGCAACAATGCCGATATTGCGCTTGAATCCAATCCACCGGATAGCCATGCACCAATCGAGTTATTACCCAATCTCTTTTGTATGGCCTTTGATAATGTTTCTTTTAATAAAGTACTTAAGTCACGCTGTTCAATATTAATATGAACAGCTTTTTCAAATTCATAATATTTCCTCAATTCCTTATTTGCCAAAACATATCCCGGATTAAGCTCATGAATAGTTGTACCAAATGCAGTAAGAGCTTTTACTTCGGATGAAAAAGCAATATCAGCATCATTTATCATTGTATAGTAAAGAGGCTCAACGCCATATTTATCTCTTTTAAGAATTATCCGGTTGTTCTCAATCAGAATACTAGTAGAGTCTATGCGGTTTGATAATGAAAAGAAGTTCGTGTTCTTTACATCATTACAAAGTGAATCTAAATTATTGGATGCAAATCCAATTGTAATCCCACTTTTCAGCAAAAGTATATTATGTTTTTTCCCTCTATGGGAAATCTTTGAAAGCATATCATGTGCGGTTTTACTTTGTTTAACACCGCTAATTCCAATTATTCCAGCCATATTAAAACTCCTTTGCATTAATTAATTCTGTTCTATGTTTTTCTGTAAGAATACTTCCATCATCCGGATCAACTGCGTACCACGCGCCATTAATCAGTTGCGTAGAGATTTTGCCGCATAAATGTGGATTACCTTTGAAGTGAGGAGTATCCAGTAAACCATTTTTGATAGCCTCTGCAATTGTCGCGGGATCTGTTAATGGGCTTTCAACATTACTCTTTGCGGAATGCTTTAGAGCTTCGATTAGATAAGTAGCTTCTTGTATTAATTCAAATTTTCTTCTCTGAACTTCACCATCAGAGGCAAGATTGGGAAGTCCATTCAAACAGTTTTGCATTACGCCATGAATAATTTTGCAGCTTTCAATCAGTTCTTCCGGTTTGATTGCATGATTCCCTTCACTGAACCCTACAACATGAAGAATATGAGGATTAAGAGCGAGTGAAATAACCGCCGATGCGGCTAGCTGTCCTTTGGCTACAAAAGGATCGGATGAAAAGTGAGCAATGCCGGCTCGCGCTTCAGTGAATGATTCAAAAGTATCGTCGTGCAAAGATGTAATAAGTTCTTTCTTGGCAAGCATTTTCGCCAGGTCCATCTTTGGCGATGTTCCGGGAGGTGTGTTAAACATATACTGAGCTACATAATTTTTCACTCCCATTTTTTTTGCATTAAGTGCGGCTAAATATGCCATAGTAACCGCAAGAGAATCATGCGCGTCTCTTAAACTCCATTGATGCGATTCATTTACTTCAACCGGAATTCCCCGCTGAGCATACCAGCGCATAATGTTTTGGCTTTCAGTTATGGTATCTTTTAGTGAACGCTTAGACCTTCCATCCATTACACTGTACCATGTTAAAGGGACTGCCGCCCATGCGTTGTTAATTGTTTCAACACTCATTTCAGCCCATTTGAGCAAATCATTCGTACCGCTGTAACATCTCATTAGAGGATAGTTACCGCAGCGTGAAGCTTTATAGATTTCAGCTAAATCATTTTTTGTTCTTACCGGAACACCACCCGCACCATTTAATGAAGGAATCATTCCTTCGGGATTGAAAAAGAATTCTTGCGCATTCTGATCTGTGCCGAGTGAAATAATATCCAGAACTTCTGCTTCCGATATTTTCTTTACACCTTCAATGGTTTCATCCACTGAAGGTCTTCCGAAATGGTGACGCAATAGCGGATAAGGATACTTCTCTTTAACTCTTTCAATTAGAGTCTGTGGAAAAAGATTCTGTAAGTCCTCATTACTGCTTCCCCTCAAATATTTCTTTATTTCGCTTTGGGAATCTTCCCCGGTAAATACTTTTGCAAAGAATGTGTAATGCTTAGCAAGTTCTGCAACCGGAGTAGTACCTCCAAAAATGAACTTTACTTTTTCGAGATTGCAAATTTCAATTTGAGTCTTTAATTGATCGAATAAGTTCTTTGCATTTTCCGGTGTAAGCCTATAACTAAGTGCGGCAATATCGGGACTGTTTAGAATTATCTCATCAATAAGTCTGCTTAATGGAACTGCCGGACCAAGAAAGACAATCTCATAACCTTCCGCTTCGGCAAGTTTTAGAAAATGATATAACCCGCCAACATGAACGCAATTGCCTATTGAAGCACCTAGAATTTTTTTCTTTTTCAATGTTATCTCCTTTTGAATTACATTTTTTCTCCAATAGCGAGTAATCTTAATTCTCGTAGAGACATTTTATCTATTTGCAGTTTTTCTACTGTTCTGCCTATAGACCAGTAATCAGTGTTGTTAATTGTTGAAGCTATATCAATTATTGAATTAATTGTAGGAGTTGGAGCACCGAACATTTTACCTGTAGAAGCAATAGGAACCAAACTGCATGGTACATCCTCACTTATATAACGTATTGAAAGTCTGTTTGGCGCCATTATTCCCCTGTAACCGGGGTTAGCTCTCATAGCATCTCTTAAATTGCTTCCGGTTGCGCCATAGGCTAAATACAACCACTCTTTTGCGCTTATGGCTCTAATGCCAAGCGACTCTGCTACCTTAACTCTTTCGATATCAATCTTTTCCAATACTCTTCCTACCGATTCGGTAACCCCCTCAAGATAAAACTGAAATTCGGCATCATCTTCAATCCATCCGGCATTCAAAACACAAATTGCTGGATGAAAAACAGCGCCAATGTTTTCGAAACTTGTTTTAAAGATATTATCGCCGGCCACAAACTGAGGATACGCTGTGCGCAGCCGCTCCAACACTTTTGGAATTAAATAAGCTCGAACGGAAGAAATAGGAATAGAGTTTTTTATTCTAAATATGTGCGCTTGAGCCGGTCCAACAACTCTAGATGCATAAATAAATGTCTGAGTCTCAGCTATAATAACATCGGCTTCATTTCCGCTTCTTTTAACAATTTGCTTAAATTCTAACGCACCAAAAGTTCTTCCCGGATTAAGAATGACAATTTGACCATCCTTTAAATGCGGGGCGCATTGCTCTGCTATAAACTCGTGAGCGGTAGCCGGTACAACTACCATTATTATTTCAGCGTTTTCAATTACCTCTTTAATATTGTTCGAGGCTAAATTAATTGTTGCAAACCCTTCTACTTCCCCCTCCAAAGCAATTCCACCCATAGATTTTACTCCCCATAATCTTTCCTCGGAACGATTATAAAGTGCAACATCAAAGCCCATCAAAGCAAGATGCCCTGCCATTGCTAGGCCGCCATGTCCGGCGCCAAGAACAGCAAACTTTGGTTTATCGGTATTATGATTTTTCATACCATTCTCCTTGAAAGATTAGTTTAGCATGAAGAGAAAACAATTCGATTAGAATGAATAACCTATAGTTTCTGCTTTAGCTATAAACAAGAAACGCTTATTACTTGCCTTACCTATAAAATTCGAAGAAAGCGTTTTAGTGTTTGATTAAATAATTTTAAGTGTGATTAACAAAATACCGGAGGAGATTTATTGGAAAATGTGATTAGTTCTGAAGGATTATAATTTATTTCAGTAGAATAGAAATGACTTAATGACTTGCTTAAATAGGAGTTTGAAAATTGTTCTATTAATAAAACCGGATAAAGTTTCCCTATCTCAATTTTCTTTATTAGCGGTAAATGCCTTCTATGAAGGATGAATGATTTTGAATGCTTATTTGATGTTTCATCAATACTACAGTCTCTTGATCCAGAGGAGACTATATAAATTGGAGGAGTGTGCACCAAGCGGCTGTATACATGTGTAACGTATATCAGCGCCAAAACGACTAATAATATTTTTCTGAATTTGCTCATTACTATAAAAAAGATAAACTTTTTGGATTGGAACCGCAAGGTTAATCCTTAGGTCCAAAATTTTACCAAAAGCGCCTCAAACTAAATAGCTTCTTTTAATGAATTAATAGGATCAGAAATCAAAAAGCCGTTTCGATTAATTGAAACGGCTTTTAAAAAATCTCCGGATGATGTAATTTATCATTGTTCTATCAGTTAACAGTTAATATCAAATAAACTCCGCCTAGTAACACAAGAACTCCGCATATTCTTTTAATCCACAGAATTGCTTTTGATTCTTCACTCCAATTCAAATACTTCTGAACTTTTCCGGTTAAAGTTCCCGCTCCAACAATTACGGCGCAATGTCCAATTCCGAACGCAAGTAAAAACAACATTGCCAGAAAATAGTTTGTTTGTGCTGTTTGAAATACGATACCAAGAACCGGCGCCATGTAAGCAAAGGTGCAAGGACCAAGCGCCAAGCCGAATAGTAAACCAAGTATTAGTGCCGCCCCTAATCCTTTAGCTTTTGTAGGCTTTAACCCTCTACTCCAATCAAGTTTAATTATGCCTAGGAGATATAGCCCAACAAGAAAAAATATTCCGGCTACCAGATAGTTTCCGATCCCACCCAAATCGCCCATCATTCTTCCAAGCGAAGCAGTTATAATTCCGATCAGAGCAATCGTGATTAGTATTCCAACTGAAAACACTAGTGAGATATTAAATGTTCTTAACAAAGACATTTTGCCTTGCGAAGCAATAAAACCAACTACTAAAGGAATGCTTGATAAATGACACGGAGATAAAAGTATAGATAAGACTCCCCAACCAAAGGAAGCAATAACTGCTATCCATACAGCACCATTCATTGCCTCGTAAAGAAAATTGAAAATTCCGTCTATCATATTATCCTTTCTTGCTAAGCGGTTTTACCCCTTTCCCATTCAGTATCTTGTCAATTTCTTTTTCAGGGAAAAATCCTTCGTGGCGGAAAAACTCTTTTCCCTTCTCATCTAAGAATACTTGAGTGGGTATAAGCTGAATACCAAACTTGCCGGCATAAGGTTTACCTTCATCAGTCCACACATCATGGAAAATAACTTTTACTTGCTCACCATATTTTTTTTCAATTGCTTTCATAACCGGCTGCATTTGCTTACACGGAATACAGTTGACTGATCCCAATTCAACAAATGTAACTTTGGGGTTTTCTTTTTTAACTTCTCCTGTACCTTGTGAATAAATATTTCCACATACAGTAGTTAAAAGCATAATAACGACGAATAGTTTTTTCATCTTGTATATCCTAATTGTTAATTGCCATTTCAATTTTTTTCGATACTTCTTCAATTAGCTCTGCAGTTATTTCCGTTTTCCCTTTCTCAATTCCTAGTTCTGTTAATATAAAATGTTCATAAAATAAGTTATTCTTTTCAAAGATTTGTTTTCCACATGCAACGGCACATCCGTCTATCACTACATTTTTATCTGCATTTTGCGCCGTATCAATAAATCCCTTTAAGTCTGCCCCTACTGCTGCTAAACAAGTCATCTTTCCGCTACCTTCATTCATTAGTTTTCTTGAAATGCTATCAGCCAATAATCCGGTATTAGCCGCACCGGAACATGAATAAATAAGTTTGATTCCATTACTTCCGCAACTACAACACTGTCCCATTCTTGCTTACCTTTATTTTAATAGTTGAATTATTTCTTCATGCTTTAAAACTCTTCCTATTGCAACTACCTTTCCATTTATAACAAGCGCCGGAAGCCTAACAACGCCATATTTAATTATCTCGGTATAATCAGTTACCTTTTCAACTGTCGCTTCAAATCCACCAATTTCTATAGCCTCTTTAGCGTTCTCTTCAAGCTTTCTGCAATTCTTACACTCGGAGCCCAAAATTTTTATGCTGATCATATTTCTCCTAAAGAGATTTGCTTGTCTTTATAAAATCTATAAAGATTAACATCGTGCAGAAATAATCTTAGTAAATTAAATTGAAGAGATAACCGACAATAATTATTCCAACAGCTACAACACCTACAAAGACAAAAATCAATTGCAGCTTTAGAACCTTCTTAAGAATTATTGTTTCGGGCAGCGATAATCCGATTACACTCATCATAAAGGCAAGCACAGTTCCAAGCGATGCACCTTTCTCCAGCAAGGCTTGAACAATAGGAATAATACCGGCAGCATTTGAATACATCGGCACTCCAAGTATTACCGCAATAGGTACAGACCACCATGCACTTTTACCCATTAATGAAGCCATAAAATTTTCCGGCACATAACCATGAATTCCAGCACCGACTGCAATTCCTATTACTATATATATCCAGACTTTTGAAACAATCTCTTTAACTGCATCAATGCCGGCAGTTATTCTTTGAGCAAAAGGGAGCTCTCCTTCCTCTACTTGCGAGTGCCCGGCTTTAACTTGGTAAACCCACGGCTCTACATACTTTTCTAGTTTTAATATGCCGATTATGTAACCGGAAATGATTGCAATTAGTAATCCGGTTGACATATAAAGTAGAGCCGTCTTCCAACCGAACAACCCAAACAGTAAAACCAGAGCGACTTCATTAATCATTGGCGCGGCAATTAGAAAAGAGAATGTAACACCAAGCGGAACTCCGCTTTCAACAAATCCAAGAAATAGCGGTATTGCCGAACAAGAGCAAAATGGAGTTACAATGCCAAGTAAGCTTGCAAGTATATTGCCGGTAAATAGTTTTTTCCCTCCTAATATCTTTCTAGTTTTTTCGGGTGAAAAATATGACCGGATAATTCCAACAACGAACACAATAATAGTTAAGAGCAATAGCACTTTGGGAACTTCAAAAACAAAGAACCATATTGCTTCCGTTAAATGTGTTCCCTTTTCTAACCCGGCCATTTTATATATAACAAAATCTGTTATCGATTCTAAATTAAAATACAGTAATAACCATACTGGAATTAGAACTAGAGGGATAATATATTTTTTTTTATTGTTTTCCATTTTTTAGAAAATTCACTTTTAATTATGGACAGACATCCGGAGCCTTAACGGTTCCCTCTTCTACATTCTTGAAATATTTCTTTTGAAACCACAATGCAACATTTACCAAAGCGATTAAAGCCGGAACCTCAACAAGGGGACCAATTACTGCTGCAAACGCTTCACCGCTGTTTATACCAAAGACAGCAACAGCTACTGCTATTGCTAACTCAAAATTGTTACTTGCGGCAGTGAATGAGAGTGTAGCTGTTTTCGAGTAATCGGCACCAACTTTCTTCCCCATATAAAACGAAACTAAAAACATTACTACAAAATATATAAGCAGTGGAATTGCGATTCGTACTACATCAAGAGGTATCTTTACAATGTATTCCCCTTTTAGCGAGAACATAACAATTATTGTAAAGAGCAATGCAATTAAGGTAATTGGACTAATCTTAGGAATGAATTTGGTTTGGTACCATTCTTTATTTTTCAATTTGATCAATGTAAAGCGTGTAATTATTCCGGCAAGAAAAGGTATTCCTAAATAAATGAATACGCTCTCTGCAATCTGACCTATAGTTATATCTACTTTAAATGTTTGCAAACCAAGCCAAGTAGGTAGTATTGTTAAAAACACATAGGCGTAAATTGAAAAAAACAATACTTGGAAAATCGAGTTAAACGCAACAAGACCGGCTGCATATTCTGTATCCCCTTTTGCTAACTCATTCCACACAATAACCATTGCAATACATCTGGCAAGCCCAATCATAATTAAACCGGCCATATACTCAGGATAGTCTTGTAGAAATATTACCGCAAGAACAAACATCAGTATTGGTCCAATGATCCAATTCTGGATAAGTGAAAGAGAAAGTATTTTTAAGTTTTTAAATACATCACCAAGCTCTTCATACTTAACTTTTGCTAGAGGCGGATACATCATTAAAATCAATCCTATGGCTATCGGGATATTTGTTGTTCCGCTCTGAAATGAATTCCAAAAATCTACAATACCCGGAAAGAGATAGCCGGAAAATACTCCGATAAACATTGCAAGAAAAATCCACAGTGTTAAATACCGGTCGAGGAATGAAAGTCTTTTAGTAATTGAACTCATAAATATCCCTTCAAAATATTTTTTTGTTATCGCTTACATGCTTGTTTACTAAATAGATTATTCCACTAAACAAAATCGCCGCTGGAATTATTATTATCCATTTATTTACACCGAACAACTCAAAAACATTCCCGTTAATTTCGCTTGATAACAACGCAGTTTTCACCGGCTTAATTGTTAATGCATAGATAAAGATCCCGATAGCCATCCCGAGCAAAGCTAGAATTGAGTCCTTTTTACCTTCACCAATTCGCGCAGCCATTGTTCCCGGACAGTAACCTAAAATTCCCATTCCGGTTCCAAATATTAATCCGCCTACAAGTTTTCCCCAATCCAGATTCTTTGGAACAACTTTTAACAAGCCTAAATCACCTAGAAAGTAAAATAAAATCATAGAAGAGGTAACGGCGGTAAGCATAAACTTTAGAATCTTAAAATCCTTTAGCAACAGCATTCCCATTACTCTCGGGTATTTTGTTATTCCCGTTCTCGTTAAAATATAGCCGAAAATAAAACCCACTGCCAAACCGAAGATTACATTAATTATTACCATTTTGTCCCCCAACTTTTGGATACAATATTCTTGCTGTTATAATTCCACCAACAAAGAATGATGCACCGGCAACAATGCTTCCTAATGAAAGATGAGCCCAACCTTGAAGAATATTTCCGGTTGTACATCCGGAACTTAACGCAGCGCCATATCCGAGCAAAACACTTCCAATTATTACAAACAAATATCTTTTTACTAAACTTTTACCATGATACTTTTCCCAAACTGCCGGTATGTTTTCTAACGAGCGCGTATTTGAAACCTTTGAAGCTGTATAACCGCCTATTATCAGTCCTATCAATGTGAAGAATTCAATAAAAGCATCTGGCTTTTCGCTAAATCTTTTAATTACCGGATTTGTTTGTAATCCTTCAAACAATACACCAAATTTGCCCGCAATAAAACCGAATCCGGCTGTAATGCCAAAAGGATAATTTCTCTCTGCTAATGCAGCAAAAATGAAATATGTTGCAACAGATAAGAGTGAAACTAAAACACCTCCCTTAAACCAATGCCATTCTTTCGTGTTATCCATTTTTAGACCTAATTGTTTATAAGTTTTCTTTTAACCAACTCGTTAGAGTGGATTTAGTAGGCAATTTCCCGGTATGGATTACTTTTTCATTTACAACCAGACCCGGTGTGCTCATTACTCCGTAGCTCATTATGTCTTTTAATTCTGTTACTTTTTCTATTGTAGCTTCAATATTATTTTCGGCAACAACCTCTTTGCAAAGATTTTCCAAATTTTTGCAGTTTGTACAACCGGAACCAAGCACTTTAATGCTTAACATGGTTTATCTCCTTAAGTAATCATTATAGAATTTTAAAAAGTCTCTTTTAATTTCATCTCTAATTCTTTTAAACTCTGCAAGAATCTCTTCCTCTGTTCCAGTTGCTTCAGCCGGATCTTCAAATCCAATATGCAATTGCTTTCCAACCTTACCTATAAAAACCGGACAAGATTCTTTTGCGTTATCGCAAACCGTTATTACAAAATCTATTTCGTCGTTAATGAACTGATCCGCATTCTTAGGATAATTTTTCGATAAATCTATTCCAACTTCATTCATTACTTCTATTGCTTTGGGATGCACTTGGCTGGAAGGTTCTGTTCCGGCGGAATTTACAGTTAATTCTGGATCAAATGACTTTAAGAATCCCTCTGCCATTTGGCTTCTGCAGCTATTGCCCGTACAAAGAATAAGTATTGTTTTATGCATTACTTTTATCTTTCATAATTCGCTAATAACCGAATTGTTGTTTTATTTATTAGTATTACCGCAGACTTTAAAGCGGTCAACTACTTTTACTTTTTGCTTATCCTCTTCAATCACTTTATTGTCTCCAATCCAGAAATCCAAAGATGTTAATATTGCAGAAATCCTAGGATCAGCCGGACGGTGATTAAGTACGTAATTAACCCATTTACCATCTTTTTCTTCATAAATAAAGCTTTCCTTCTTCAATAAACTTAAATGCTGGGATACTGTTGAGGCTGCCAACTGCAAAATTTCCGTTATTTCACATACACATAATGGTTTCGTTTGAAGCATTTTAAGTATTCTAAGGCGGTTTTTATCAGATAAAACTTTGAATATGTTTGTTGATTCTTCCATGTTCTCATTTCGTTGTTGGCCGAAATATAAATCATCGAATTATTATTAACAAATTAATTTTCTTTAATCAAAAAGAAGGATGTTTAATGGAGTAGACTAAAAAGGAAATAAAATCATTACGGGCAAAGTATCTAAAAAGAACATTTATCCAAACAGATTGCTTCTCATTTCTATTATTTTATCTTTGCAGTTAAGTTTTAAGAAACAGAAAACATATTCTTTTGCTTATAGGGATTAGGCCCGATGAAACCGTAGCAACCGGTTCCTTTGGGAACGACAGGTGCTAATTCCTACTCCGCTTTAGCGGGGAAAGATGAGGAGAAGACGGATACATAAAATGTAACCTCTTCCCTTTTCAAGAAGAGGTTTTTCATTTTAAATAATAGAAAGGTTGCAGATATGAAACTTCAGACAAAAACAATACACGCCGGTGTAGATAAAGACACTGCTTACAACAGCATCATCACTCCTATATATCAAACATCCACTTTCCGGTTCGAAGATATCGGGACAACTAAGGGATTTGACTATACCCGTTCCGGAAATCCAACGCGCACCGCATTGGAAGAAAATATTGTCGCGCTTGAAGGAGGAACTTGCGCAAGAGTTATTGCCAGCGGAATGGCGGCTATTGCAGTAACACTTCACTTTCTTAAAAGCGGAGATCATTTAATCTGTACAAACGACTGCTATGGAGGAACCGAGCGTCTGCTTCGATTATATTCAGATACATTCGGTTTTGAAATCTCTTACGTTGATATGAAGAATCATGAAGAAATTAAGAAAGCAATTAAAGCAAATACAAGAGCGGTGTGGATTGAAACACCGAGCAATCCCCTTTTGAATATTTATGACATTAAAACAATCTGCGAAATTGCGCACACAAGTAATCTGCTCGCAATAGTTGATAATACATTTCTTTCTCCCGTTAACCAGCGCCCGCTTGAGTTAGGTGCTGATATTGTTGTTCACTCTACAACAAAATACTTGAACGGACATAGCGATGTAGTTGGCGGTGCAATTATTGTGAACAAACCGGAACTTGCTGAGAAACTAAGTTATCTTGTTAACGCTCTAGGACAAGGAGAAGCTCCTTTTGATGCTTGGCTTGTTCTGCGCGGTATAAAAACACTTGTCCCCAGAATGAAAGCGCATGAAGAAAATGCCAACGCAGTTGCCCGATTTTTAGCTCAAAATAAAAATGTTCTTAAAGTAAATTATCCGGGATTGGAAACACATCCGCAGCATGAACTTGCTAAGAAACAACAGAATGGCTTTGGAGGAATGATTTCTTTTGAAGTAAACGGAACAATCGAAAAAGTGAACAAGGTTCTCAAGGGAACAAAAGTTTTCTCATTAGCAGAATCGCTCGGCGGCATTGAATCTTTAATTTGTCATCCCTCAACAATGACTCACGCTTCTATGGACCCGGTGTTAAAAGAAAAAGTTGGAATTAACGAAAGACTAATCCGCCTTTCTGTTGGCATTGAAGACATAGATGATTTGACTGAAGATTTGGAACAAGCACTGAGATGATTACGGAATAGATTTTATTTGCCGTTCATTAACTTTTAACTGATTGCGATTGGGAATTAAATACTCCTTCCCTTTTTACCGGGAAGGAGTATAAAGTAGTAAATCGAATTGTGTTACTGCGGCGCGGGGTTACCGACTTTTGTTTTGCGGCCGCGCGGTAAGCTTTAAGTAAAAATGAAAACTAAAATTGCTAATCATATCCGCCGTTCCGTTGAGGAAGTCTTTTATACTCCGGCTTAGATTCAACGGTTATTCGTATTAGATCGGCAAGTTCAATTAGTTTCCTATAACCGGGTAATTGATACGCGGGCAGCATATAGTTCCAGACTATAATTTTTTCCCTTTCTCCTCTCCTTATTCTTAAATACTGCAACGGATTGGGATATATTTCCACCGGTGCTCTATTTATTATTGAATCTGGTAAAGAGAAAAAGTTTATCTCATTCGCCTTTTCTAGTATTATGTTTTGTTCCTCTTTAGTTAGCCAAAATTCTGTTCTAATAACGCCATCAATTACAAGATCCTTTTGATAGTAATTTTGAAAAGTATTCAGCTCATCTTTGAAGTTATACTTATAATCTATTTGCACAAACTGAACATCTGGCTCGAAAGACAAATCCACACACGAAACGAAAATTAGAGATGTAATAAATAAAAGGGAAATAAAATGTAGGGATTTCATTTTAGCACCATGAAGTTAAACTAACTATGAGCAGATAATACAAACATGTTTTAGCATATGTTTTTCCAACTCATCCCCTTGTTCCCCTTCTCTTCTCAAGAGAAGGGGTTGGGGGATTATGCTGTCATTTATAATTCCAAACGTTTCTGTTTTCCTTCATCATCTACCTTTACAAGAATTTGTCTTTCTTTTCCTCCGAATAAATCTTTTTCCGTCTTTATGTATTCTCTTTTTTGACTAATAGGCATTTCACTAGCCACCTTTGCCATAAGCATAAAAATGAATAACCCGATAGCTATTAATGAAATAGTTACACCCGTCCAGAAAAACGCTATTCCGGCAATAAGAAGAATTAAACTTCTAATAAGACCGAAGTTGGTACCAAACTCTTGTATGTTTCTATAAACAGCAAAACCAAAAAATGGTATTGGAAGGAATTGTATCGCCCAATAGTACTGAAATATCCATGACTTATCTGAAGGAAATGCAAATGTAGGTGCATACATAAAAAACTGATAAAACTGATCTGCGGTAACAAAAAGAAGAATACCGGTTATAGCGCCAATAGTACCGGAAATTATAAAAAATGATTTTCCGGGGAAGAATATTTTTTGTTCTGTCTTAGCTGCTTTATGCAGAGCAGAGTCTAGTTTTCTAAAAAGTTTAATAAATAAGAAAGATATTATCGCTGAAATTAAGAATGAGGTCCAGAAAGATGATTCTTGCCAGCTAAGCAGATATTTCAGAAAGGCATATACTTTTTGCGGTTTTGGATCTTCACCTTCTTTAACACAGCTTTTAATAATTTGATTCGGGTTGCTAATTTCTCTTACATCACCATTTTCCTTTTTTATTACAAAAACCGGTCTATTAACCATTTTATCTGTAATAAAATCCTTTTCTTTTACTTCTTTAACACCAAGCAAAGTAAATTTAGAACCGCTTCTTAAAGTATCTACTGCTAAATCTGTTATTGAACCGGGTTTAACTTTTTTTAGTTTGTAATAACAAATTATTTCGGAGATAACATCAAATGATTCGCCGGCTTTCCAATTGTTTTTTGTTAGAAGTTCATGTTCTGTAATTAACTGTGCAAAAACGTTAGTGAATACCAGAACAAATAGGATGGTTGTGCGCAAATAAGATTTCATAAAGTTTACCTACAGTATGAATTAGAGATTAGAATTAATTTATTTATTAAGAATCAGTTTTCTCCGTTTCCGAACTCATCCCCTTGTCCTCTTCGCGGTTAAGTCGCAGATCCCGCTTTGCGGGAAGAAGAGTTTATCCCGCAAAGCGGGAGGTTGGGGTTGAGTTATCTTATACTTTTTATTTTATCCAAAACTTTTTCCAATTCTTTTTCTATATCATCATTCTTAAATCTGATTACTGTTAAACCGAGTAAGTTAAGAATCTCTGTTCTTAACAAATCTTCATTCAACCGATAGTCATGTATAACGCCGTCCAGTTCAATTACAAGTTTAGTTTCAAAGCAGAAGAAATCTGCAATAAAGAAAGATTCCTTACCGGTGATATCATAAAATATTGGATACTGCCTGTAAAACTTTTTGTTATCTAATTTTCTGTTTCTTAATTGTTCCCAAAGAATTTCTTCTGCTTTTGTAGAGCGTTTTCTTAAATCGCGGCACAACAGCTTTGCAATTTCTACTAGCTCTTTTTTAGCGTTCAAGCTCATTGCTTTTCCAACTCATCCCCTTGTTCCCTCCCGCTTTGCGGGAAGAAGAGTTTATCCCGCAAAGCGGGAGGTTGGGGGTAGAGTTATTCTTTCTCAAATCAAATCATTTATCCGTGTCATCAGCGTTCTATCAAAATTTGCTTGGTGGCTGAAGTTATACTTTCTCTATCTAACTGAATATTTTAATTATTTCTACGTCAAAGCATGCGGACACGGCAAGTTACCACGCTGCTTGCGCGGAGATTCACTTTACTCTTAGGTAGAAGCATTCATTCCATACTAATCAATATCTTTAGCAATTCTAAAACCAATATCACAACCGGCACTATTGGGTAAACAACTACTCCGTGTATTAACTTCGCAACTTGCTTCTGAATTCCAACAGCCACCTCGTATAACTTTTTTCGGTTCTTTAACTTTAACATCAATATAAAAGCCGGTTCCTAAAGTCCCGTCGCCCGGTTCCGGCCCTTTGGGGTTATTTTGAGGCTCTAAAGAATAGTAACCATACCAATCATAACACCATTCCCACACATTACCGCTCATATCAAAAATACCCAGCTGATTAGCTTTTTTCTGTCCTACCGGATGGGTTTTGCCGTTATTATTATCTGCTCTATCCCTATCCCAATCGCCATTTAGAAAATTATCTCCGGAGTTTCTCCAGTACCACGCAACCTCATTGAGTTCATTGCTGCCGCTAAACTTAAATTCAAGATTATGTCTCTGAAGAGGTTTCCATCCGCCTCTAGCAACAAATTCCCATTCAGCTTCTGTTGGAAGTCTACCACCCGCCCATTTACAATACTCATCCGCACCAAACCATGTCACTTCTATAATTGGGCAATTAGCCTTATCCGATTTTTTACTACCCTTAAAAAAGAATACACCATCTTTAAAACCTATAGGACAATTCTTAGACTTGATATCGATAAGAGAATTTCCATTAAATGTTCCATCGGCTGCAACGCCCGCAGAATTTAGGAAGGTAATATATTCGGAGTTGGTAACAAGATATTTATTTATGAAAAAGTCGCTTAATGTAACTTTGTGTCCGTTGTCTTTGAGCTTATCACCCCCCATTCCACCCAGTTCAAATGTATCTCCCTTTACAACAACTGAATTTTTTATAACAGTACCGGCTTGAGGTTGGCTTACAACGTTTGTTGTAACCGATGCAACCACTTTGCTTGCCGGTTTAACTTTATTAAGTGCCGGATCCGTATTAGCTTTAATAAATTCTTCGGTTAATTCGAATGACACCTTCTTTTCGAATTTCTTATTAAGAAAATTATTAACGACTATGCCAACAACTACACCTAAAATTATTGCCATTATACTAAAATCGATTATGTACATGATTGGAACTAGTAGAATTGTAACATAGAGAATAAGATTGCGAGGTAAGGTAAACTTGTCTTCCATTGTCATTTCCCGGTTAATAGTAGATATATGATGATCTTGCGTTTCCTTTCTATATGGTTCATAGTTTCTTTTTTGCAACTCATCCCCTTGTTCCCTTCGCGGTTAAGTCGCATATCCCGCTTTGTGGGAAGAAGAGTAAATGGTTGTGCTATTTTTTCCAACTCATCCCCTTGTTCCCCTTCTCTTCTTAAGAGAAGGGGCTAGGGGTAGAGTTATTCTTTCTCAAATCAAATCATTTATCCGCGGTAATCAGCACAATCAGCGTCATCAGCGTTCCATCAAAATTCAGTTAATCTTTCTCCATATCTCTTACAATCTTCATTGTTTCTACGCTTACGGTGCAGACGCGCTTTAGTAAATCTATTACGTGCTCTTTATAATCTGCAAAGCGGTATGTGTTAAACTTTTCCGCAATTGTTGGATCGCTCGGTTTCTTTTCTTTGTATTGATCGAGAATCCATTCGAGTGCGGAGCGGTTGCCGAGTTTGTATTCCCATGCTTCTTTTGGAATGCCGGTTAGCTGTGTTTGTTCATCAAGTTCTATTGTTCCGGCTTCTTTATCGGCTTTTAGTTTTACTTTTATGCGGGGCTGCAATTCGTGTTGAGATGGATTTAATTCTTCTTGTAGAGACACGCCGCGGCGTGTCTTTACGTTAACTGCTTGCGATGTCTCGTTACCGGATGTTTTTTGATCTTTGAGATTCTTCTCCCGATAAATCGGGTTCAGAATGACACGAAGGGCAAATGGTTTTACGGTTTCATAATTGATATGCAGTTCCATTAGCTCTTTGCCCCATTCTGCCCATTGCCAAAAGTCGGAGTAAAATGGAATGCGGGGGAATTCCCGCTTTAGGTTTAGCTCATACTTCTTTCTGTATGCGGGATTATGAAGAACAGCGTATGTGTAGTGGAAGATGTCCTCTTTGGTAATCTTTTTAGATTTCGTAGAGACGGGATACATCCCGTCTCCTTTTTTTGAGACGCCATTTATGGCGTCTCTACAATAATTGTTGCGGAATTGCTCTAAGCCCCAATCGGTTATGTTTTCTATCCGCTCGCCGCTTTCTGTGTATCGGTAAAGTGGGAAATAATGACATGGATCTAACGAGTATAATGAATAATTAGGAATTGCATCAGTAGCAATAGAATTGAAGAGCATTCTGTTACCCAAATTGATTGCGATAACTTTGTTTGGCATAGTGAATAAATGATCAATCGCTCCTCTTTCATCAACAAAAAGTTTCGAATTATAAAATAGAAATTTTGAAAACGGTCTATATAAAATATTCTCAATTTTCTGTTCATCAAATATTTCACTTAAACCTTGCTCTAATTTTCTTTTTAAATTTCTGGACCATTTTATGACAGTGTCATAGTGCTGCTGCTTCATACCATGAAGGTTATAATTCATGATATAAAAAGTAATCTTTTCACTAAGATGTGTTTCTGTAAAATCAACAACCCATTCGTCTCTACCTGAAAGGACACCGCTTGAAAAAAGCTTAAATATTCCCTTTTCATCTTTCCCAGACTTAACTTGTTTATTTCCAATCGAAATAAGCTTATCAAAATCATTGTCAGTCAGATTAATCCAATTGTTATTCTTATCCGGGCTAACATCTTCAAAATGGATATTAGCAAGCTGATGATTTCTTAGCCATTCAAGTTTTATTTCTTTGCGCCAATCATCTTGCAGAGAGTTATAATAAATTTTGCAGCCGCCGGATTGTGTTTCCTTCTTAACAAGAAACATTAAGGCAACGCCGGTTTGTATTCCAAAAACATTGTGCGTTGTTCCGGCAATTTTAGGGTTAGCGCGCACATCGCTTCTTGTATCAATAATGTAGCATTCGTTAAAATCATCTTGAATACATTTGCGGAAACCATCAAAGGTGCGGCTATCAATAAAACTTCTGTTTGTAATAAAAGCGAGAACGCCATTCTTATCAAGTCTATCGGAAGCCCAGCGGTAAAACCGTGCGTACATATCATAAACTTTTGTCTTTTGCGCGGTGCTGTACTTTATGTAAGTATCTTTAATGCGCTTATCAATAGAAGGATACTCGCGGTTCTTATTGTTATCGTTTTCATTTGCTTGGTTTGCATTATACGGCGGATTGCCGATGATAACGGAAATCTTTTTACTGTTCTGCCTTTTAATACGCTCGCTGTTTTCGCTTGTTAACCCGAAGAGTGAATGCTGTTTGCCGGCATAAGCGTTAGCGTCTGTGTTATCAAGAGTATCAACAAAGCAAAGATTCTTAAACTCTTCGTAGTAGCCCATCTTCTGCTTAAAGGTAAACTCAACATTAAGGTTAGCAATGTAGTAAGGAAGAATAGCAACTTCGTTTGCGTGCAGTTCGTTATTGTATTTATAAACCAAGTTCTGTTTAGGAATATGATCAATAATAGAAGTGATGAAAGTACCGGTTCCGCTTGCGGGATCGAGAATATCCACATTCTTATCTGCAAGTGTTTTGCCAAAATGTTTATGAAGAAGATAATCGGTGCTTTCAATCATGAACTGAACAATTTCGTTAGGAGTGTAAACCACACCAAGCCTATCTGCGGCTTTAGGATTATAAACCTTGTAGAAATTTTCGTAAAGGACTTTTAAGAATTTTTGTTTTTCGTGATGATCTGTAATACCGGAAGCGGCGGCGTTAATGGAATCGTAATAATGTTCGATGTTCCCCATTAAGTTCTTGCGCTCTGCGTATGTAAAAAGAATCTCTATAAGCTTTTCAAGCTCGCGCGCAATGTTGTTGTGGCGGTGAAATTCGGGATCGTCGAAAATCTTATTGAAGATATCGCTTGTTAAGATGTGCTGAATCATCATCTCGCGTATATCGGCTTCCGTAATTTCGGGATTAATTTCCGCTTTGCAGAGTTCAAGAAAAACCGAATTGGCTTCTATAAACTTTTTATTCTTAACACGGGTATCATCAATTCTTTTGCGGAGTGTTTCCACAATAGCTGGAATATCAGCTTTGAATTTTTCGAGCGCGTCTTCGAACTTAAAAACGGTTTCACTCTTAAAAGAAATAAAGTCGCTGATAATAGAGTGAAGTTTATCGGCATCCCGAATAGGAACCCTTTTAACTTCCTCTCCATGCTGATAAAGAACTGCAACGTTAGTGTCTTCAAAAAGAATGTTTGTAAAGGGATAACCCTTTTTCAGCTTGGCATCAATCTCATCATCAATTGTATCTTTTTCATCTTTGCTTTCCCACAAGCCAATATCTAAGCCGAACAAGTTTTTAACAATACCGTCGGGGTAAACTTTCTTTCCCTTTGTGCCGAGGCAGAAAACTTCCGGAATAACTTCGTAGTTCTGCTTGCGCGCGTATTCATTTAAGAGAAGCCAGAACTGATTGCGAACGCTTTGCTCGTTAGTGGATTTACCGAATTGTATTGCGCGGTCTAGGTTGTTGTAATACTGATTGATAAGTACGCGAGACATTAAAATTCCAAGTTAATAACCGGAAACGTGAATCAATATTTTTGATTTTACGGGGAAAAGATTAAGGATAAACCCCAAAATCTTAACTCAACTTAGGTTTAAAGGGAAAGAGAGTCAAGAGAGTGCCTTAGTAACTATGTGCCGGAGTGCCTAAGAAAAGAAGAAAGACAAATAAGATGAATAGCTGAATGCAAAATATAAACGCTAAAAAGAATGGGCTAGGGTTGTGTTATTTTTCGAACTCATCCCCTTGCCCCTTCTCTTAAAAAGAGAAGGGGTCGGGGGTTGAGTTAATCTTTTTCCAGCAAACTATTTATTCAGATTATTCTTACAGCAAAAAGAACAAACATGTTTTTGCAAATCTCTTTAACGAACTCATCCCCTAGTCCCTTCGCGGTTAAGTCGCAGATCCCGCTTGCGGGAAGAAGAGGTCGCGGGGTTGTGCTATTCTTCTAACTCATCCCCTTGTTCCCCTTCTCTTCCCAAGAGAAGGGGTTAGGGGTAGAGTTATTTTTTCTCTGTCTAACTCAATATTCCGATTATTTTTTACAGCAAAAAGAACAAACATGTTTTAGTATATCTTTTTTTCGAACTCATCCCCTTGTCCCCTTCGCGTTGCGGGAAGAAGAGTTTATCCCGCAAAGCGGGAGGTTGGGGGTTGAGTTAATCTTTTTCCAACTCTCAAATCATTTATCTGCGTTAATCAGCCCAATCCGCGTCATCGGCGTTCTATTATGCGTAACAACAGTTATTAATTAAATAACGTTACATTTATCAAATTAATAATCAGAATGTTGTGAAGGTTTGTTATAGTGTAAAACCAAACAAAATATTTGGCACAACTGTTGGGCGGGTTCAGAAAATAAATACGTATTATTCTTTTTTGTTAATCCATTTTCGGGAAAATCTATGAACAAACTCTTTCTACTTCTACTACTGTGTTATACTACAATTTCAGCGCAAATATATTTGGACTCAACCGCAGCGGTAGACGCTCGCGTTAATGATCTTATTTCGCGAATGACTCTTCAAGAGAAAATAGGTCAAATGATTCTAGTTGATAGAGGAAATATTACAGCAAGTAAAAACGATATAACTTCTTATGCAATCGGCTCACTGTTAAGCGGAGGCGGATCGGGTCCTTCACAAAACAATCCAACTGCATGGGCAAACATGTATGATGATTTTCAATCCTATGCTCTTAAAAGCAGATTGAAAATTCCTCTGATATACGGAATTGATGCAGTTCATGGGAACAACAATGTTTTCGGCTCCACAATATTCCCACATAACATTGGTATGGGATGCACAAATAATGAAAAGCTGGTGAGGATGGCGGATAGTATTATCGCTCTTGAAGTAGCCGCTACCGGAATCGACTGGACTTTTGCTCCTTGTATAGCAGTTGTTAGAAACGAACGCTGGGGCAGAACTTATGAAGGATTCGGAGAAACTACGGAATTAACCAGAGTAATGTCTAAAGCATCAGTACTGGGATTTCAAGGAAGCACACCATTTCAGAAGGATAGAATTCTAGCGTGCGCAAAACATTATCTGGCAGATGGCGGAACTTCGGGTGGAGCCAATGAGGGTAACTCGATAATGACAGAAGAAGAACTTAGAAGAATTCACCTCCCCGGATATATTGATGCGATTAACAGCGGGGTTGGTTCTGTTATGGCTTCTTACAGCAGCTGGAACGGAAACAAAATGCATGGGCAAAAATATCTTCTTACGGATGTTTTAAAAACAGAATTGGGATTTAATGGATTTATAGTTTCCGATTGGGCTGGAATTGATCAGTTGCCGGGAAGTTTTAGAGATGATGTAAAACAATCGATAAATGCCGGTATTGATATGGTAATGTTGCCGGATAAATATCCTTTATTCGCTACTACCCTCTCCGAACTTATTGGGTCCGGAGAAGTTAGCACAAGCAGAATTGATGATGCTGTAAAAAGAATTTTAAGAAAGAAGTTTGAACTAGGTTTATTTGAAAGACCATATACAAACAGAACATTACTTCCTCTAGTCGGCTCAAACGCGCATAGAGAAATTGCAAGACAATGTGTGCGCGAGTCTATTGTAATGTTAATGAAGAAGGATGGAATTCTTCCACTCAAAAAGACGGGACAAAAAATTCTTGTTGCCGGCAAAAATGGAAACGATATCGGTTCGCAATGCGGTGGCTGGACAATTTCTTGGCAAGGAAGCACCGGAAATATTACTACCGGAACAACAATTTATGATGCAATCAAAAATGCCGCCGGTGCAGGCAATGTAACTTATGATAGATACGCAGCGAGCACTTCAAATTATAATACTGCTGTTATTGTAGTAGGTGAAACTCCATACGCCGAAAGCAGCGGAGACAGAACCGATTTGAATTTGGATCAAGAGGACATAACCACAATCAGAAAAGTAAAAGAAGCCGGTTTAAAAACTATAGTAGTAATTGTTAGCGGCAGACCAATGATAATTAATTCAATAATTCCTTACAGCGACGCGATTATTGCCGCATGGCTTCCGGGAACAGAAGGAAGCGGAGTAGCAGATATATTATTTGGAGACTATCAGCCCAAAGGAACATTATCTCATACTTGGCCAAAATCAATGGATCAAATACCGATAAATTTTGGAGACACCAATTACGATCCCCTTTTCAAATTAGGTTTTGGAATTTTATCCTCAACAGATTCAGCAATCGGTTCTGCACCCGATTATTATTCTTCACTCACAATTGCGGATGGTTCTACTTTAGATGTAGCATTCACAAAACCAATGAATTCTCAGACCGGAATGGAATCAAGTTTTATTGTTAAGATTAATAATTCAGCAGTTACGGTTACATCTGCTAAGTTAAATTCAAGCGATTCAAAAAATATTACACTTACAATTGCAAAAGCAGTTACTGCCGGAGATAAAGTAACAATTCAATATAACGGAAGCAGCCTTAATTCTACCGATGGAGGAATATTAAAGCCATTCGGTCCGGCAGAAGTTTACAATCTTTCTCAAAGTACAAAAGCTTTTGCTATCCCGGGTATAATTCAAGCTGAAGAATTCGCCAGCATGTATGGTATACAAACAGAAGCTACAACTGATGCCGGCGGCGGTTTAAACGTTGGCTGGATTGAAAACGGCGATTGGATGGAATATCCGGTAAGTATAAGCACAAGCGGATTATATTCTACACAGTTTAGAGTTGCGGCACAATCTGCTTCTGGTAGAATAACATTGAAGCAAGATAATCAAGCAATAGGTTATGTTGATCTGCCGATAACCGGTGCATGGCAGACTTGGCAAACCGCCAGTTTGCTTTGCGAGTTTACTAAAGGAGAACATTCTTTACGTGTAGAAGCTACAAAAGGTGGATTTAATCTGAACTGGATCAGCTTTGATTTGTTTACTGACGTAAATGATAAAGATATTCCAAGTGAATTTCAGTTGTACCAAAACTATCCTAATCCTTTTAATCCGGTAACCACTATAAGTTATCAAATTCCCTACTCATCCAAAGTAACGCTAAAAATATTTGATGCGCTGGGTAGAGAAATAAGCGAACTTGTTAATGATGTTAAATCTGCCGGAAAACATGAAATCAAATTTGACGGAAGTAAACTTTCTAGCGGGATATATTTTTATCAGCTAAGAACGGGTAATGTTGTAGAGACAAAAAAACTTACACTAATGAAATAAAATGTTGGAACACAGAGAGAAGTGTAAAAAACTTCTCTCTGTAATTTTAAGCTAGTGCTTTGTTCTTAATTGCCGGTATTGTGAAGAAGAATTTACTTCCGACACCAAGAGTACTTTCCGCCCAAATTCTTCCACCTTGTGCTAAAACAAACTCTTTAGAAATTGCCAAACCTAATCCCCAGCCGTGCGAATATTTCTCTCCCACTTGCGTGAATCTCTGAAACAATTTCTGAACGTCTTCTTCCGAAATTCCGGGCCCGTTATCAGATATAGAGAATTGTACATCATTCTTAACCATGCAAACATCGATGGTTATTTCCCCTCTTCTATTGGAATATCTTATTGCGTTGTTTAAGAGGTTAATAAAAACAAAAACCAGCTTTTCAAGATCGGCGTTAATCTCCAGTAAATCATTGTGCAAATTTGTTTTAAGCTCAATTTCCTTTTCAGAAAGCTGCATCATCAGGGCAGTAATTCCAATATCCGTTACAACTTCCGGTTTAACCGAAGCAAAATTCAGTCTAATGTTTCCGGTTTCTATCTGCGAATAATCCAGAATTTCCTTAATAACTTTTGAAAGGCGGCTGCTCTGCTGTTTAAGAGAATTGATTATTTCCTTTTGCTCGGGATTTAATTCACCGAGCCTTTTATCATCAAGCAGTTTAAGACTAAGATTAATTGATGAAAGAGGCGTCTTTAATTCATGCGATACAGTAGCAAGCAGATTTGTCTTGGCTTTATCTCTTTCTTGATACTCGGTAATATTTCTTAACAATATTAGAGTACCTATAAAAGTATCTTTCTTCCAAGACTTTGAATATGTAATAATCTCTTCGACCTCGACGTTAAAAAAATACTCTTTTCCATCAAGAGTAATTCTTAAAGGACTAATATCGGTGTTTTCGTTTGCCAGTTTTGATATGGAAATCTTATAAAGCTCTTTAACAAGATCATTTTTTGCCGAGACACCCGGAATGTAGTTATAGAGTATTTGATCCTCTCTAAGTCCGGTAATTTGAAGTATAGTATTATTGGCGAGAACAATTTTTTGTGTTTCATCAATAAATAGTATTCCATCTTCAATATTCTGAACTACAGTCTCCAATCTCTTTTGTTCAAAAAGCAGTTGATCTATATGTTTCTCTTCATAAGTTTCTAGTCTTTCCACCATGTTGTTGAATGCCGAAGCCAATTCTCCAAGTTCATCCTTAGACTTAATTTCGAGCCTTTGATCATACTTTCGTTCGCTTATGGATTTAATTTTTTCGGTAAGTTCTTTTATCGGTTCTGCAATGCTGGAAGGAAAAGTAAAAATAAATGAAAGTGTAATTAGAATGCTGATAGTTGCTACCAAGGTCATATACAACGTAACATCGTCCGCTGTTGTCTGCAGCCGTTCAGTTTTGTAACGGATAGATTCCATGTTTACACGATAAATATCCATAATCTTGTTTCTAACCAGCAGATACTTTTTGTTTAGCATCTCTAACTCTTCGTTAGAAATTATTTGAGAGTTATTAAACTTGCTGATATAGAAAACATAGTCATTGAACAGAGGATAAAGATCATCAACTAGGTCCTTTTCTCCTTTCTCTGTTATATTCTGCGATTCCTTTTTCTGTTCATCTTCAAAGCTTTTGATATTTTTGGTAAGTAAAAACTGTGAATTCTCTTTAAGCCCCTTTTCAATCAATCTTGATTTTACAATTGACTGAATTTCATTTAATGAGTTTGTCATATTAATAGTGTATTCAATTGAATAATAATTTTCTTTTATTGTCCCCTTTGCCTTCTGCGATAACTGATTAATGAATAGTATACCCAGCAAACTAAGTATTACAATAACCGTGAACATGAAGCCTATGCCAAGAGTAATTTTACTTTTTATTGAGTTCATCGGTAGCCACCATTAAAATGTCAATGTTTTCTTTTGAAGTGAGCGAGGATAATTCTCTGAATAAATTTCTTGGCTTTAATCTATATAGAATAGAAAATATCGGTTTACCAATAATAATTAAGGCAGCCTCTTTCTGCTTCGCGAAATCGACAATAGACTTTGCAACATTTTCGTTTGAGAGTTCTATTACTGTGGCACCAAGCTCGGTTGCCAGCTTAAAATTATTTATTAAATGTCGCTGAAGTGTAGTATCAATCCTATCGGACCTTTCTTTTTCTGTCTGAACATAAACTACAAACCATTTGGAGTTATAAATTGAAGCTAAACGCGATGATCTTCTTATTATTTTCTTTCCGGCTTCGTAGTTGGAACTCAATGCAGAAACAATCGTATTAATTCTATCCCGCGATTCAAGCGAAATTTCTTTTACAATTTTTCTTTCAACTTGTCTGGATACTTCCTTAAGAGCCAAATCACGCAATTGAAGCAGTTTTTCTTTCTGAAAGAAGTTTTCAAGCGCAATCGGGATTTTCTTTGTATCGTAAATCTTTCCTTCTTTAAGTCTGTCTATTAATTCTTCTATCGTTAAATCAACATTAACAACTTCTTCCGCACTATGGAAAATGCTATCCGGAACCCGTTCAGTGATTTTTATTCCAGTTATTTTTTCTACTTGTTCATTTATGCTCTCTATATGCTGGATATTCACAGTTGTAATAACATTTATTCCGGCATCAATTAATTCCACAACATCTTGCCATCGCTTTTCATTTTTAGAGCCGGGAATATTTGTGTGTGCAAGTTCATCAACCAAAACTATTTCCGGTTTCTGCAGAAGTATTGAGTCGATATCCATTTCTTCAAGTAATTTCCCCTTATAGAAAATTTTCTTTCTGGAGATTACCGGTATACCGGAAACTAATTTTACGGTATCCTTTCTGCTGTGTGTTTCAATATACCCAATTGCAACATCAACTTTCGAATCAAACAATTCCTTCGCTTCAAGAAGCATCCGGTAGGTTTTACCAACACCGGCTGCCATTCCAAGATATATTTTCAGCTTCCCTTTCTTAGAAGAGCGAATTAGATTGAGAAATCTTTCTGCCGATATTGAAATTTCTGGTTCCATAGGTTTTGCTTTTGCTAAATCTAATTATTTTTTAGTTCATCTAAAGCGATATTCAGTTTAAGTACATTTATTCTTTCTGTTCCAAACAAACCAAGCAACGGCTTTTCAGTATTATCACTTACTAACTGATTAATTTTTTCTATGCTTATGCCTCTGGCACTGGCAATTCTGGCTGCTTGAATTATAGCGCCTTGAACTGAAATGTGAGGATCTAATCCGCCGCCGGAAGCAGTAACCAAATCAGATGGAATTTCACTCCTTTTAACTCCCGGATTCTTCTCCATAAATTCTTTAATTCTTTGCTCAACTAAAGCAAGATACTCTTCGTTTGTAGGACCTTTGTTTGAACCTCCGGTTGCTGCGGCATTATAATCAACTGCTGATGGTCGGCCCCAGAAATATTTATCCGATGTGAATTTTTGCCCGATGTTTTCGAAACCGATTAGTTTAGCATTCTTGTAGATCGGCAATCCGTTTGCTTGATGTGGGAATAATAACCCTACAGCCCAAATAGCCAGCGGAAACATTATACCAAACAACACAACGGTTACTAAATGCAATTTTATTTCTTTAATGAATTTCATTTTATCCTCATTCTATATAAATAATGCAACTACTAAATCGATAGCTTTAATCCCAATGAACGGAACAATCAAACCGCCCAGACCGTAGATTAATAGATTCCTAGTTAATAAAGCGGTAGCTCCAATAGGTTTGTATTTAGAACCTTTAAGAGCAAGTGGTATTAAAGCCGGAATAATAAACGCGTTGAAAATGACCGCAGACATAATTGCAGATTCCGGAGTGGCTAACTTCATAATGTTCAAAACGCTTAATCCTGGAATAGTAGCAGCAAAGATTGCCGGAACGATTGCAAAATATTTTGCAACATCGTTAATAATTGAAAATGTTGTAACATTTCCTCTCGTTATAAGAAGCTGTTTACCAATTTCAATAACTTCGAGTAGTTTAGTCGGGTCACTATCAAGATCTACCATATTTGCTGCTTCTTTTGCAGCTTGTGTTCCGGAATTCATAGCAACACCAACATCAGCTTGTGCAAGTGCCGGAGCGTCATTGGTTCCATCTCCCATCATAGCAACAAGTTTTCCTTCTCTCTGTTCTTTTAGAATGTAATTCATTTTGTCTTCCGGCTTTGCTTCTGCAATAAAGTCATCAACACCAGCCTGGTTGGCAATAAACTTAGCTGTTAGAGGATTATCACCCGTAACCATCACGGTTTTAACACCCATTTTTCTCAACCGTTCAAAACGCTCTTTAATGCCGGGCTTAATAATATCTTCAAGCTGAATTACTCCGACAGCAACTTTATCTAAAGCAACTACAAGAGGTGTTCCTCCGTTTGTTGCTATTGCCGTCACATGTTTTTCAATTTCAGTTTCGTTTGAAGAATTTCCGTTACTCCATTTTTTAATTGCGTCCCATGCACCTTTTCTTAATTGCTTGCCGTCGGGTAAATCAATTCCGCTCATTCTCGTTTCAGCGGAGAACTCTACAAACCTACCGTTGTTTGCAAATTCCATATAAGAATGAGTATCAAGCTTAGTAGCGAGTTCAACTATTGATTTACCTTCGGGAGTTGGATCGGCAAGTGAGCTAAGCAGACAGAGCTTCGCAAAACCTTTATTATCCAAATTGTTAATTGGAATTAACTTCGTTGCTTTTCTATTGCCAATTGTGATTGTTCCGGTTTTATCTAGCAAAACAACATCAATATCGCCTGCATTCTCAACAGCTTTTCCGGATTTAGCAATTACATTTGCTCTTAACGCTCTATCCATACCGGCTATGCCTATTGCAGAAAGAAGCCCGCCGATTGTTGTTGGAATTAAGCATACAAATAATGAAATCAAAGCAGTTATAGTCACCGCAGTGTTGGCAAATTCACTGAATGGTTTCAGAGTTACAGTTACCAAAAGAAAAATAATTGTAAAACTGGCAAGCAAAATTGTAAGAGCAATTTCGTTTGGAGTTTTTTGTCTACTGGCGCCTTCAACAAGCGCAATCATTTTATCTAAAAACGATTCTCCCGCTTCCGTTAATACTTTCACTTTTATTTTATCCGATAATACTTTAGTACCTCCAATTACACCGGAGTGATCAGTTCCAGCTTCACGAATAACCGAAGCTGATTCTCCGGTAATCGCCGATTCATCTATTGAAGCAATTCCTTCGATGATCTCTCCATCTATCGGAATTATATCTCCAGCTTCAGCAATGAATATATCTCCCTTTTTTAATTGTGAAGAAGCAACGATTTTTATTTCATTTCTATCAGTTAAGAGTTTTGCAGAAGTTTCCTCCCTAGTTTTCCTCAGTGAAGCGGCTTGAGCTTTACCCCTTGCTTCGGCAATCGCTTCCGCAAAGTTTCCAAATAGAATTGTGAGGAATAGTAATAGCGTAATAAAAAAGTTATATGTAAAATTTCCTTGCCCGCTATCCGGTGATACTCCGCTAAGAACAGTTATACTGAACATAATTACTGTTCCAATTTCCACAGTAAACATTACCGGATTTTTAATCATCACCGCCGGATTCAGTTTAACAAATGACTCTACTATCGATTCCTTTACAATTTTTGAATCGAACAATTTTATATTTCTATCTCTTTTCATTTTACGATCCTATCACATTGAAAAATATTCGGCGATTGGCCCGAGTGTTAATGCCGGAAAGAATGAAAGCGCGGCAACTACAAGTAAGACTCCAAGCAGCACAACACCGAATGCTATACTGTCTGCTTTCAAAGTACCTTCCGAAAAAGGTACGGTTTTCTTTGATGCAAAGAACCCGGCTATTGCTAAAGGTCCAATAATTGGCAAGTATCTTCCTAACAGCATTACAATTCCGGTTGATATGTTCCAGAAAGATGTATTATCTCCAAGTCCTTCAAATCCGCTTCCATTATTTGCCGCAGCAGATGTAAATTCATAAAGCATTTCAGAAAATCCGTGGAATGATGGATTATTCAGCCAGCCGATAGAGGGGTTCATTGCGGCGGCTAAAGCCGCTAGCGCAGTTCCAACTAAAATTAAAAATGGATGAAGCAGAATTATTAAAGCGGCAATTTTAACTTCTCTAACTTCAATCTTCTTTCCTAAAAACTCCGGTGTTCTCCCTACCATCAACCCGCCAATAAATACGGCAATAATTACAAACATGAAAAAGTTTATAAAACCTACTCCTACTCCACCATAGATGGCATTGATGGACATATCGAGCAAGAGAATTCCTCCGGTAAGCGGAGTTAAACTATCGTGCATTGCATTAACAGAACCGTTTGAAGTTGATGTTGTAAATACACCCCATAACGCAGATGCTGCCGATCCAAACCTAATTTCTTTTCCTTCCATACTTCCCATCGGCTGAGAAATTCCCAATTTAGAAATCATCGGGTTTCCGCTTGTTTCAAGCTTAACAGCACTTACGACAAAGGTTAGAAAAAGAAATGTCATTACTCCAAAGAATATCCAAGCCAATTTTTTCTTTTCGAGGTAGAAGCCAAAAGTAAAGACAAGTGCAATTGCTATTATTCCAATAGAAAAAGTTTCTATAACATTTGTAAAGTAGTTTGGATTTTCGAATGGATGGGTTGAGTTTGGGCCAAAGTAACCACCTCCGTTTGTTCCTAACTGCTTGATTGCAACAATCGGCGCAACTGGCCCGGTTGCAACCTGAACGGAATCTCCCTCTAATGTTGTAACAGTCTGTAATCCATTAAATGTTGTTGGAACACCGTTTAACAGCAATAGAATTGCAACTACGGCTGATAGCGGAAGCAGTATTCTAGTGCAGCTCTTTAAAAAGAGATTATAATAATTACCAAGTTCGGAAGTTTTCTTTTGAACTAATCCTTTTAGTAATAATCCAAAAGCGGCAATGCCGGTAGCAGCAGTTACAAACTGAAGAAAGCCTATCACTATCAATTGTGATAAATACGATAAACCGGTTTCACCGGAGTAATGCTGAAGATTTGTATTGGTTGTAAAACTTGAAGCAGTGTTAAATGACAAAGTAGCTTCCATATCTCCAATATTTGCCGGATTGAGAAATGGAATCTTGCCTTGAAAAATTAGAATTATGAAACCCCAGACAAAGAATAGCACATTTAATCTAAGAAGTGCTTTGCTGTTTTCTTTCCAATCCAAAGATTCATCGGCATTTATGCCGGCTATTCTGAAAATAAACTTTTCGATCGGAGACAAAAAATCAGTCCATACTTTTTCACCTTTGAATACCTTGCTTATATATTTACCTAAAGGAATTGCAAGCAGAAAGGTTACAAATACAATTAAGATTACACCTAAAATTTCAGTTGTCATTTCATTCTCCTAAAATTTTTCCGGTTTAATCAATGCGTATAGCAAATAACCAAAAACAATTACACTAATAACGAGAAGCAGAATCATTTCGAGCTCCTATATTTTATCAAAAAAAGAAATTGATTTGAACATTACGTAAAAGATTGCAAGACCAAGTAAAAGCATCACGATTTCCATAATTCATCCATTGAGTTTATATCACAATAGCCAAACAAGTGCCAGACATTAAGGGAATACTTTTATTCACTTAACTCATTTTATTTTAACTAGTTAATTATTGGACAGAATATTTAAGCGCGGTTTAAACCAAAAACACCCTACCATAATGGTAGGGTGTTTTTTCATTTCGGTATGATTATGTCAAATTAATTTTTACTCAATACCATATGATTGCAGCTTGCGATAAAGTGTTGTTAGACCTATTCCAAGGATTTCAGCTGTTTTGGTTTTATTGCCGTTAACACTCTCGAAAATTTTTAAGATATGATTCTTTTCAACATCTTCAAGAATCAAAACTTCTGCTCCAGCATGTTTATCATCCTTGAAAAATTCTTTAGGAAGTGAATTCTCAGTTAGGATTTCACCGTCGGCAAGTATTACGGCACGTTCAATAACATTTCTTAACTCTCTGATATTACCCGGGAAATCGTATTGTTTTATGCTATCCCAAAATGCTTTAGTTACATTCTTGATGTTCTTCCCAAGTTTTTTACTGAAGTGCTGAATAAAGTATTCTGCCAGATGAACCAAGTCATCCCTTCTCTCTTTTAATGAAGGCAACTCAAGCTTTACAACACTTATTCTGTAGTATAAGTCTGCGCGAAACCTTCCCTTTTCAATTTCAACAGAAAGATCTCTGTTTGTTGCAGCAATAATTCTGACATCAACTTTAGTGGGTTTTGTATCGCCAGGCTTTATGAAATCATTAGTTTCCAATACCCGCAAAAATTTAGCTTGTAATGCCAAATCAAGTTCCCCAACTTCATCTAAGAAGAGAGTGCCCAAATGAGCTTCTTCAAATAAACCTTTCTTGTTTTTTACAGCTCCGGTAAAAGCACCGGCTTTATAACCGAACATTTCTGATTCTAATAACTCTTTTGCAATAGCGCTGCAATTTACTGCGACAAATGAATGATTACTTCTGCTACTTGAATAATGAATTGCTTGAGCGAATAATTCTTTACCGGTCCCGGTTTCGCCGAGCAGTAAAACCGGAGTATCTGTTTGTGAAACCTTAATTGCAATATCTTTTGCCTTTTTGATAGCTTCAGAATTACCCGTTATTGAATTGAAACTGAATTTTTCAGTCACACTTTTTTCAAGAATTTCTATTCTTCTCTTAAGTCTAACCTTTTCAACCGCCCTCTCCAATAGTGGAATAATTTTATTATCCTCATCACCCTTAGTTATATAATCGAAGGCTCCTTCTTTTATTGCTTTTACTCCATCTTCTATTGTGCCGTAAGCTGTTAAAACAATTACTTCGCAAAAATTATTTAATGATTTTACTTTTTCGATAAGATCAATGCCATTTATATCCGGCAGCTTAACATCGGTGATAACAACTGAAATTTCCTCTTTCTTTAACACACCAAGTCCATCTTCTGCATTTTCTGCATCAAAGGTGTTATAGCCCTCAAGTTTGATTAGTTTGACTAAGAGATTACGCAGATCATTTTCGTCATCGATGATTAAGACAGATTCATTCATTACACAATCTGGATGTTTGTTGATATAAAGATAAAACGAATTTGAATTAGTTGTTTAATACCTTGTACAAATTGAATTTAGGTGCTTTAAAAAACGAAACCCTTGTAACTTTTCAATTACAAGGGTTTGTTTTTGTGGGAGTTAATGGATTCGAACCAATGACCCCTCCGACTTCGTCGGAGTGCTCTGAACCAGCAAACTTTCCAAATAACTGACAGCCTTGATAGAATTCTTTAATGACTTCAGATACTTTTCTAATTTGATTGCTGCAGATTTATCATGTAATTGATATGAAATCAGAATTTCCCATTTCTCACTAGTAGCTGTAAATCCTTTATGTCTTCTGTTATGCTGAAGAATTCTTTGTTCAAGATTTGAAGTATAGCCAATGTAGTGGCGGTTTCGATCGGAACGAAGTATGTAAACAAAGAAAGATTGCATATGAGTCGTCCTAAAAAAGGTTGACTGTTATTTAGTAATCCTCTCTGCGTAGCAGAGAGGATTTTTTATTCCATTTTTTAACCGGAAGAGTATTCTGTAGGTGCATCTCCTTCGGTGTTAACAT
>Ga0172380_10002057_pt1 | contig 32702 bp, 29 predicted proteins | sample Leawe162metaG_FD_119747 | JGI IMG/M metagenome (GOLD analysis project Ga0172380, IMG submission 119747) | Leachate microbial communities from a municipal landfill in Southern Ontario, Canada - Leachate well 162 metaG | ecosystem: Engineered > Solid waste > Landfill > Unclassified | place... | reverse complement strand
CTAAGAGTGCGCCGGCCGGGATGTATGCGATGGAGGTCTTCGGGCATTTGGGACTCGTGGCGGCGGTGCGAGGCAAACTGGTTTTTGCCAAAGATGTCCGGCAGGTTCTGGCCTATGTGGAAAGCGGAAATGCGGATGCGGGCATTGTCTATGGGAGCGATGTGACGGGCCCAACCGCCGTGCGCCCCGTGGCGGAGGCTCCCCCGAACTCGCACAAAAAGGTCGAGTATCCGGCAGCCATCGTCAGAGCTGCGGCCCATGCCACCGAGGCGGCGTCCTTTCTGGACTTTCTGGGGTCCCCGCGGGCGGCGGCGCTTTTCAAAACGACCGGATTTGCTACAAGCTCTGGGCCGTGATGGATTGGTCTCCTGTTGTCATTTCACTAAAAACGGCATTCTGCGCCACGGCGGCCACCATGCTGTTCGGGCTTGCCGCCGCCCGCTGGCGCATCAAGCGGCAGGGTCCGCTGGTCGAGTTTCTCGACGGGGTTCTGCTCTTTCCCCTGGCCTTGCCACCGACGGTTGTGGGGTTGGTCCTGCTCATGATCTTCGGGCGGAATTCTCCGGTTGGCGGGGCGCTCGCGTCCGTCGGGCTCGGTGTCATTTTTACATGGCCCGCAACGGTCATCGCCGCAACAGCCGTGGCTTTTCCGATCATGTATCACACGGCCAAAGGGGCATTCCAGCAGATGGACGGCGAGTTGCTCGATGCGGCGAGGGTTTTCGGATACTCCGAGAGGCGGATCCTCTGGCAGATCATGCTTCCGCTGGCATGGCCCGGGATTCTTGCCGGCTTGATCCTGACCTTTGTCAGGGCGCTTGGAGAATTCGGGGCGACGCTCATGCTGGCGGGAAATATTCCCGGACGCACGCAAACGATTCCGATTGCCATTTTCTTCCATGTGGAGGGAGGGGACATGCTTGGCGCCCTGATGCTTTCCTGCATCATTGTCGGCATCTCAGCCACCGCGCTTTTCGTGCTCGCCCGGCTCGGCCCCGTCCGGTTGTCGCAGAATGTCTTCAGAGATCCAATACGGTCGAATAAACGCCGGTGATCTGCGAGATCAGGGAGAACATGCGGAAGACGACGAGGCCCGCAATCAGAAGATAAAGGATTCTCGGGAGCCATTCCGTGAGGGACTCGATGCGTTTGAAAAAGCGTTCGCGGCAGATCCCCGCCCATCGCGTGATTTCCTCCTCCAGCCTGCCGGAAGCCTCCGCAACGTGGAATGCGCGTTCCAGATCCACCGGGAATGTCCGTGAGGTGGCGAGGGAGTCGGCGAAGCCGGCACCCGAGCGGATGGCAGGAATCGCGGCGGACGCGGCCGCCTCCACGGAGGCGCTCTGGCTGGCATGTCCGGCCCGGCGGAGACTGGAAAGCACGCCGTCCGCGGATCGGATGCCGAGCGAGAGGACAAGGCAGAACCGGGCCAGCGCCGCATCCCGGAAGAAACCGCCAATGACCGGAAGCGTACGGATCCATCGATCGGCCACCGTGCTCGATTGAAAAGCCCGCGCAAGAATCCAGAACAAAAGAACGAAGACTCCGCCGATCAGGTAGGCGGTGCCGAGAAAGAGGGCGGCCTGCGTGAAAAACCCGGCAAGACTTCCGGCGATGATGGCAGGCGGAATCGACAGCAGCAGGGCTCCGAGATGGAGAATGAAGAGCGGGTAAAGAGACGCCGTGACGGCGCGGTTCCTGCCGCGCGCGAGGTTCGCATAGTAATCCGCCAATTCCCGGCAGGCCTCCTCGAGTCTTCCGCTCTGCTCGCCGGCGGCAAGGATCTCTCTGTCAACCCGCGAAAAGCCGCCCGACTTCAGCGCGGCATCGAGTCCCTGGTTGACGAGACCACCGGCGATGCGGGCCGCGGCAGCCGCCCGGTCGCGCCCGCGGGCGAGATGTTCCAGCGCGCGCTGGAGGGGGATGCCGCTTCGAAGCATCTGGGCGGTATCGTGAAAGAAGTGCTCTTTGTCTTGGAAGCGGAGTTGCACGATCGATAGGGGTGTGGATGATCATGACTGTGACCGGAATTTTGAGCGAGGACATAAAATTTCTCAGGGCTGCCTTGGTGGAGGCCGCAAAGGGGAGGGGGCGGACGCATCCGAATCCCGCTGTCGGGGCCGTCGTGGTCAGGAACCGGCGGGTTCTCTCGCGCGGCTGGCACCGTGCGGCGGGTTGCCCCCACGCGGAGATCGAGGCGTTGGGAGGATTGAAGAAGACCTCCGACGCGCGGGGAGCGACCCTCTATGTGACGCTTGAGCCCTGCTCGACGCACGGGCGCACGCCGCCCTGCACGCAGGCGATCATCGACGCGGGTATCCACCGGGTCGTCTACGGAGCCCGCGATCCCAACCCAATCCATGCCGGGCGGGCGGACAGGATCCTGAAAAAGGCCGGGGTGGCCGTGACACGCGGCGTCCTGGAACAGGAGTGCGCCTTGTTGAACGAGGCCTGGAACAAGTGGATCGCGACCGGGTTTCCTTTTGTGGTGGTCAAGGCGGGGATGAGTCTTGACGGCTGCATCGCTTCCCCGCCGGGAAAGAGATGGATTACCTCGGAGGAATCGAGGCTTGATGCGATGAGGTTGAGAGCGGGTTGCGGGGCCATCCTTGTCGGAGGAGAGACCGTCCGCGCGGACAATCCCCGGCTTACGGTTCGCGGAATTACCGGTGCCCTTCAACCGTTGCGGGTGGTCTGGACGCGGTCGGGAAAACTTCCCCGCATGAGCCATCTTTTCACCGATGAATTCCGTCAAAAAACCCTTGTCTATGAGAACGTCCCTCTCCGCAAGGTATTGAAGGACCTGGCAGGCAAGGGGGTGGAAAAGGTGCTCGTCGAAGGGGGGGGGCGGACGCTGGGCGATGTCATGGATCGACGGCTTGCGGACAGCGTGGTTCTCTATGTCGCCCCGGTTCTCAGCGGCGGCGGAGTGCCCGCCATCGCGGGCCGGGGTGCCGGCTCCAACGAGAAAGGGATTCGGCTCAAGGAGGTGACCTATCGAAGGCTCGGCCCGGATCTCAAAATAGAGGGACGGGTGTGAAGAGCTTCCCGCCGGGGACATAGAATTCCTGCTTTTTGTTTGTACCGAAATCGCCCCTCTCAAAATCAACGCCTTACCTCGTTATCGAAAAGTGCCCTGGCCTCGCCGAGGTATTATTTAGAATAATTCTTGATCCAGAATATTTGCGCGGTAAGTTGCAGCATCATGACGAAGCAATCGACGGCCAATCCGGGATATGAGGAGAGGATCAGCCACAACGGGCACCGTCTGACCCCGCAGAGGCGCGGGGTTTACGACGTGCTGCTTGCCGAGAGGGACCATCCGACAGCCACCGAGGTCTTCCTGCGCGCGAAAAAGCGGATTCCCGGGATTTCGTTGGCCACGGTTTACAACTGCCTGGAGACGCTGGTGGATTGCGGTCTCGCCAAGCAGGTCAATGTGGACCGCGATGCTACCCGGTATTGTCCCAACCTCAGCGAACACGGGCATTTCATCTGCGAGCGCTGCGGGAAAGTCCATGATGTTCCCGTTGCCAAGGGCCCGCGGGCCGGGCATCTCTGGCAGCTTCCCAAAAATTTTTCCGTCACCCAGACAGAGGTCACCGTGCGCGGCCTGTGCCCGGATTGCCACCCCTGAAATCCCTTTTTACCCATATGTCACTCCACATCCAAAACCTGCACGCCAACATCGGCGACCGCGAAATCCTGCGCGGTCTCAATCTCGAAGTCCCGCAAGGGGAGGTTCATGCCATCATGGGCAAGAACGGATCGGGCAAGAGCACCCTTGCCAAGGTGATGGCGGGCCATCCGGACTACGAGGTGACCGCCGGCGCGGTCCTGCTCGATGATTTCGCGCTCCTGGAAATGGACGAGCCCGACGAGCGCGCCAGGGCCGGGCTTTTCGTCGCCTTCCAATACCCGATGGAAGTTCCCGGTGTTTCGATCGCCAACTTCATCCGCGCGGCCCGGCAGGCGGTCCTTCCCGAGGGGGAGGAACTCGATGCCGTCGAATACTACGAGGAACTCTACGCCAAAATGGATTCCTTGAAGATCCCTCGCAATTTTACCTCCCGCGCGGTCAACGAGGGATTCTCGGGCGGGGAAAAGAAGCGCTGCGAGATCTTGCAGCTCGCGATGCTGGCTCCGAAATACGCGGTCCTGGACGAGACCGACAGCGGGCTCGACATCGACGCGCTGAAGGTGGTTTCCGACGGGGTCAATGCCTTGCGTTCGCCCGGCCGCGGATTTCTTGTGATCACCCACTACCAGCGGCTATTGGATTACATCGTGCCCGATGTCGTCCATGTGATGGTCGATGGCCGGATCGTTCTCAGCGGAGACAAGGATCTCGCCCTGAAACTCGAGGCCGAGGGGTACGACTGGGTCGAAAAAGAGGTTCTCGCCACCGCCTGAAAACACCATGAATACCGAAACCAAACCCGATGTGGATATCGACCGCTCGGTCGGTGACTTCAGCTACGATATCAACTACGAGTTCGATGCCGGGCTGGGATTGACCGAGAGGACGATCGACTACATTTGCGATGTCAAGAAGGACCCGGACTGGATCCGCGAATTCCGGAAGGACGCGCTGCGCAAGTTCCAGGCCATGCCGATGCCCACCCACTGGGCGAGCCATGACCTCGATAACATCGTTTTCGACAACATCCGCTATTACCTGTCCCAGGGAACCGCGCCGAAACGTTCGTGGGATGACGTGCCGGCGGATGTCAAACGCACGTTCGAGCGCCTGGGAATCCCCGAGCAGGAGAGGAAATTCCTCGCCGGCGTCGAGGCCCAGTTCGACAGCGAGGCCGCCTACTCGAACATCAAGGCGGCGGTCGGCGAGCAGGGAGTGATCTTCGTGGGATCGACCGACGGGCTCCAGAAGCGCCCGGAACTTTTCCGGAAATGGTTCGGGAAGGTCATTCCGACCGGGGACAACAAGTTCAGCGCGTTGAACAGCGCGGTTTTTTCCGGCGGCTCGTTCATTTACATCCCGCCGGGCGTGAAGGTGAAGCATCCGCTCCAGGCCTACTTCCGGATCAACGCCGAGAATTTCGGCCAGTTCGAGCGCACGCTGATCATCGCGGATGAAGGCAGCGAGGTCACATACATGGAAGGCTGCACGGCGCCGAAATTCGAGACAGCCACGCTGCACAGCGCGGTCGTCGAACTCGTCGCGCTCAAAGGCGCGAAAATCCAGTATATCACCGTCCAGAACTGGTCGGCCAATGTCTTCAACCTCGTGACCAAGCGCGGTCTCGCCCACGAGGAGGCGGAAATCAAGTGGATCGACTGCAACATCGGCTCCCGCCTCACGATGAAATATCCGGGCGTGATCATGAAGGGCCGCAAGGCGCGCGGCGAAGTCATTTCCATCGCGCTGGCGGGCGACGGGCAACACCAAGACACCGGCGCGAAGATGGTCCACGCCGCGGACGACACGACGAGCAACATCGTCTCGAAGAGCATCAGCCTCGGCAAAGGCCGTTCCACCTACCGCGGCCTCGTGCAAATCGGCCGGCACCTCAAGGGCTGCCGGAACAACACCGAGTGCGACGCCCTGCTCATCAATACCGACAGCCGCACGGACACCTACCCGGCGATCACGGTCCACGGCAGGGAGAACGCCTGCCAGCATGAGGCCTCGGTCAGCAAGATCAACGCCGAGCAGATCTTCTACATGCAGCAGCGCGGGATTCCGAAGGCCGCCGCGATGAGCCTGGCGGTCAATGGGTTCGTCAACGATCTCGTGCAGCAATTCCCGATGGAATACTCGGTCGAGTTGAAGCGCCTGATCGATCTGGAAATGGAAGGTTCGGTCGGTTGACCCCGGCCCGGGAAATTCGTGATCATGAGCACGTCAATTATGGAAAATGAATGGGAGGCCGCTGTCTGGCCGGAATGGTTCGATCAAGCGGCCGCCGTCCGGGAATACGAGTCCACCCCGCGTCCGACGCGCAAGGACGAATCCTGGAGATTCGCGAATATTTCAGCCCTGGACCTTTCAGGCTTTGTGCCGGCCCCGGCGGTCTCGAATGAGGGGCGCCTCATCGTGGCTTCGCGCGGCATGGACCAATCCGCCGCAAAGATGATCTTTGCCAACAACGCGCTCGTTCATGAAGACGCCTCCCGGCTTCCAGATGGCGTGATCTTCACCCCGCTGGATGTGGCGGCCCGCGAACACGCGCCGCTCTTCAGAAAATACTTCATGGCCCAGCCGGTCGAACTGGGATCCCACAAATACGCGGCCCTGCACAAAGGACGGGTCTCGGGCGGGGCATTTCTTTACATCCCGCCGGACACGGAAGTTTCGCTGCCTGTGGAAATTTTCCATTGGGTCGAGGGCGCGGGATCGTCGGTTTTTCCGCACACCTTGATCGTCTGTGCCGAGAACAGCAAGGTGACGGTCGTGGATCGCTTCCAAAGCGCCGATGGGCTCAAGGCCTTTGCTTGCGGGGTCAATGACCTGCACCTCGCGTCCGGAGCGAAGTTGACCTATGTCGCCGTGCAGGATTGGTCCCGGGATTCCCTCGCGTTCCACCTGAACTCGACCCTCGTGGACCGGGGTGCGCTCTGCACATCCCTCACGGCGAATTTCGGTGGCGGCACCGTCCGTGGTGAAAGCCTCAGCAGGCTCGTCGGCGAGGGGGCCCGTAGCGAGATGTATTCGATCAATCCGATGGATGGCGAACGGGCGGTTGACCAGAGAACGCTGCAGGACCATGTGGCACCCAATGCCTCCAGCGACCTCCTTTATCTCAACGCCCTCGATGACAAGTCTCGGACAATCTTCGCCGGCCTCATCAAAGTGCAGCCCGGCGCGCACGGGACCGACGCCTACCAGAAGGTCCGCAATCTCATCCTCAGCGACGAGGCGGATCCGAATTCCATGCCCGGCCTGGAAATCCTGAACGACGACGTCCGCTGCACCCACGGCGCGACCAATGGACCCATCAGCGAGGAGGAATTGTTTTACTTGCAAGCCCGGGGCATCCGCCGCGAGGCAGCCAGCAGGCTCATCGTCAATGGATTCTTCAATTCCCTCCTGGAAAAAATTCCGGATCTGGAACTCCGCGAATACGTCGGGAAACTTGTGGCCCACCGCCTGTCGGTTTCCCGCGTGTGATCCCCTCTTCCGGGGAGCGGTCGAAGGAATCGCTGGAAAATTGAGGATCCGAGTCAGCGCGCGGCCGTCGGCACAAACACATGCGCCATTCCGGCGGCCTCCGCCGCCTCGATGCCGGTCGGGCTGTCCTCGAAAACCACGCAGTCCCGCGCAGGCACTCCCAGTTGCCTGGCCGCTTCCAGAAACGGGTCCGGCGCCGGCTTCCCATTGGCGTAATCTTCGGCGCAGACCACCGCATCGAAGAGTTCCGTGACGCCGAGCGCCGCAAGTGTCGCGTCCACCAGCTCGTGGTGTCCGCCCGAGGCAACGGCCAGGGGAGCGGAACCATGGATGGTTTTCGCGAAACCCAGAACCAACCCCACCGGCTTCACCTCCGGGATGAGCGCGAGATAATAATCCTCTTTCCGGCGCACGGTTTTCTCGACATCCAGCGAAAGGCCGAACATCGCATTCAATTCCACGACGATCACGGAGGTGGGTTTTCCTCCCCAGGAATAAAACAACCCCTCGGGAAATTTTCCTCCGAAGTCATCCATCGCCCGTGTCCATGCCCGGAAGTGAAGGGGCATTGTGTCCGCGAGGGTGCCGTCACAGTCAAAAATGTAGCCGCCAAACCGGCGGGTTGGAAAAGCGATATTCACGCGCGGGAGAATCAACGGAACCTCACACGCTGTCCATATTCTTTCTGTAATACAGCCTCGACAATTCGACCTACGACTTTGTGGGCAACGAAGCCTGCGTGCCGACGACATCCAGCGCGAATGCCATGACCTACCTCCAGAATCTCGCGCCCGGTTACTTCGGCACGGCCCTGACCGGGACCACCTACACAGACTGGATCTCGACCGACGCGACCCTCATTTCTCCCGCCTACATGGATACGCAGCCGAGCGATGGCGCCTTCTACGATCACATCCCCTTCGCGCCCAACAAATGCATCATCCAGGACAACGGGTTCACCTCGGTGCAGTTCTCGGGCATGTTCCCAACCGACTGCTGGGGATCCGCTCCCTACGACAAGCCTTCCTACATAGCCGATGGACACCCGGCCTCCGGATTTTTTCTCGACTCACTGGCGGCGAGCAATGCCACCCTGTTTTCGATTCTTTATGGCGGCCGCGGAGGAGGGCACGAACTCCTGGCCGGCGGCCTGGATTGGACGGATGCCAATGATGACGGGATCATCCAGCAATCGGAAGGGGCCATCCTGTATTTTGTGGATCCTCTGGACCCGTCCGCGACTTATCCGGAAAAGTCTACGCTAGGTCGAAACGATCCAGGTTCATCACCTTGTTCCAGGCCGCCGCGAAATCCTGGACAAACTTGGCCTGAGAATCCGAACTGCCATAGACTTCCGCCAGGGCGCGAAGTTGGGAGTTGGAACCGAAGACCAGGTCGACGCGCGTGCCGGTCCACTTGAGTTCGCCCGTTTTGCGGTCGCGACCTTCAAAGAGATCTTCCTCCTTCGAGGGCGGCTTCCACTCGGTGCCCATGTCGAGCAGGTTCACGAAGAAGTCGTTGGTCAGCGCTTCGGGCCGTTTGGTGAAGACGCCGGGCTGGGACGGTCCGACATTGGTCTTCAAGACGCGCATGCCGCCGACGAGCACCGTCATTTCCGGCGCGCTGAGCGTCAGCAATTGCGCCTTGTCGACCAGCAACTCCTCGGCCGATATCGAGAATTTGGTCTTGAGGTAGTTGCGGAAGCCGTCCGCGACCGGCTCGAGGAACGCGAAGGAGGGCACATCGGTTTGCTCCTGTGAGGCGTCCATGCGTCCCGGGGTGAAGGGAACTGTGACCTCGTGACCGGCATTCTTCGCCGCCTGTTCGACGCCGGCACAACCGGCCAAAATGATGAGGTCGGCAAGTGAGATCTTCTTTCCGCCGGACTGGGTGCTGTTGAAGGCGCCCCGGATGCCCTCCAGGGTTTCGAGCACCCTGGCCAGTTGGGCGGGCTGGTTGACTTCCCAATCCTTCTGCGGCGCCAGACGGATGCGGGCGCCGTTTGCCCCGCCACGCTTGTCGGAGCCGCGGAACGTGGACGCCGATGCCCAGGCGGTGGAGACCAGTTCTGAGACCGTCAGGCCGGAAGCCAGGACTTTGCCCTTGAGGGAGGCAATGTCCTGGTCATCGATCAGCGGATGATCGGCCGGGGGAATGGGATCCTGCCAGAGGAGTTCTTCCGCAGGAACCTCCGGCCCGAGGTAACGCTCGCGCGGACCCATGTCGCGGTGTGTCAGCTTGAACCACGCCCGGGCGAATGCGTCGGCAAATTGATCCGGATTCTCGAAAAAACGGCGGGAGATTTTTTCGTAGGCCGGGTCAAACCGCAGGGAGAGATCCGTGGTCAGCATGGAAGGCGCGATCCGCTTGGTGGAATCGTGCGCATGCGGCACGGTGCCGGCTCCGGCACCATTCTTCGGCGTCCATTGCTGCGCGCCTGCGGGGCTCTTCGTGAGTTCCCATTCGTAGCCGAACAAGCTCTCAAAGAAATTGTTGCTCCACTTCGTCGGGGTCCTGGTCCAGGTCACTTCCAAGCCGCTGGTGATCGCGTCACCGCCTTTGCCGGTTCCAAAGCTGCTCTTCCAGCCAAGGCCTTGTTCCGCGAGGCCGGCCGCTTCCGGGGCATCCCCGACATGGGACGCCGGACCGGCGCCGTGGGTCTTGCCGAAACTGTGGCCGCCGGCGATGAGCGCCACGGTCTCCTCGTCGTTCATCGCCATGCGGGCGAAGGTCTCGCGGATGTCGTGTGCCGCAGCGATCGGATCGGGATTGCCGTCCGGACCTTCGGGGTTGACGTAGATCAGGCCCATCTGCACCGCGGCGAGAGGATTTTCCAGATTTCGTCCGTGCATGTCCCCATCCGCCGAGTCATCGGATACGAGCGCCGCGCCTTCCTTCTCGACGCCCCCGGGACCATGAGCGTAGCGCTTGTCGCCTCCCAGCCAGGTGGTCTCCCTGCCCCAATAGACGTCTTGATCCGGCTCCCAGGTGTCTTCACGCCCGCCGGCGAAGCCGAACGTTTTGAAGCCCATCGTTTCCAAGGCGACGTTCCCCGTGAGGATCATCAGGTCGGCCCAGGAAATCTTCCGGCCATATTTCTGCTTGATCGGCCAGAGCAGGCGCCGCGCCTTGTCGAGGCTCACGTTGTCCGGCCAGCTGTTGAGCGGCGCAAAGCGCTGTTGGCCTCTGCCGCCTCCGCCGCGGCCGTCACCGGTCCGGTAGGTGCCCGCGCTGTGCCATGCCATGCGGATAAAGAGAGGTCCGTAATGGCCGAAATCCGCAGGCCACCAGTCCTGCGAGTCGGTCATCAGGGCCGCGAGATCTTTCTTCACGGCCGCCAGATCAAGGCTTTTGAACTCTTCCGCGTAGTGGAAGTCGCCGCCCATGGGATTGGATTTGCAGGAATGCTGGTGCAGGAGATCGAGCTTCAACTGGTTCGGCCACCAGTCGCGGTTGGTCGTGCCGGTGCTGGGGGCATGGTGGAATGGGCATTTGGCTTCGGTTGTCATATGTTTTCTCTTTTGATGGGATGAACCCGGTTGATCGGTGGAATTTTCAGCGTTACGCGCGAGGTCGCAGGTAAGAGTCTGTTATTCGTTCAGAATTTGCCTTTCGTCCATTTTTGCGTCTACTGTCCAGAAGGAGGGGACGTTGGAGGAACCCGGGGCTCGCACCAAGAATCCTGTCGTATTGCGACCGAGTATGTGCCAGAAAAATTACCCGAGTCAAGCTGATGGGGGCGTGGGGATCAATCTCGAAGACTGTTTGATCGACAGTCGGAGGAGCCGTCAATTGGAGGCGCTGGCCGGCGCCCAGGCGGGATCACGGAGACATCGCCAACAAACAACCGATCTGCTTGGGACAAATAGATGCCCCTTCCTCTGTGTTCCCCGTTCTCTGTGGTTCCAACGTTTTTTCAGGCTGAAAGTGCTCAGGCCTCCTTTGCGGCCAAAATGCGTTCGGTGTATTTGGCGAGGAGATCGCACTCCAGGTTCACCTCGTCCCCGGATTCGATCTTCCCGAGGTTCGTGGCTTTCCTCGTGTGGGGAATGATCCAGATCGTGAAGGTGCCCGCGCCCACTTCGGCGACCGTCAGGCTGACTCCGTTGATCGCCACCGACCCCTTGTGGGCGATGTAGCGCGCGAATTCCGGCGGCATCTCGAAATCCAACCGGAGGTCGCCGCCTTTGGGGGTCGCCGAGCGGAGGACTGTTGTCGTATCCACATGTCCCTGCACAAAATGCCCGCCCAGCCGCCCGTCGGCCGCCAAGGCGCGTTCCAGGTTGATTTTGGTCCCGGGCCGCGCGGATTTCAAATTCGTGCATTTCAGGGTTTCGTCGAGGAGATCGAATGCCATCTGGCCCTTGCCGTGCGAGGTCACCGTGAGGCAACAGCCGTTGATGGCCACGCTGTCGCCGGTCCGGATCCGCTTTTCGATATGCGGGGCGAGGACGGTGAGCTGTGTGGTTTCCGTGGTGCGGCGCAGCCATTGGCATTCGCCCAATTCTTCAACGAGTCCTGTGAACATTCGGGGATCATTTCCCGGGCGAGGCCTTCGCGCAATGGTTTTCCGTGTCCCGGCACCGGGACGGGCGCATCTGGGATAGTTGCGATCGGCGATGGATGGCCATGCCCCCCGGTCAGACCTGTGCGCTTGCACCTTTCGGAGATGCGCCTCCCGCAACTCTTTCGATGCTTCCTCATTGCTTCACGGAGTCGCCTCTGGTTGATTGTGACGCTTTCCATGGTCATCAGCCGTACGCCCCACAGAATTTCCCTGTTTGGAGGAGGATCCGATTACCCTTCGTGGTATCTGCGTCACGGGGGAGCCGCGCTTGCGGCTTCGATCGACAAGTATTGCTATCTGAGTTGCCGGGATCTGCCTCCGTTTTTCGATCATCGCATCCGGCTGATGTATTCGCAGGTCGAGCAGTGCGCGCATGCCGATGAGATCCGGCATCCGGCGGTGCGGTGCGCCCTGAAACATCTGGGAATCGAGCACGGCGTGGAAATCCATATCAGCAGCGACCTGCCAGCGCGGAGCGGGATGGGCTCAAGTTCTTCGTTTGCCGTGGGCATCCTGCATGCGCTTTACGCGCTCCAGGGGCGGATGTGCAGCAAGGAGAGGCTTGCGCGCGAGGCCGTTTTTCTTGAACAGGAAATCCTCAAGGAAAACGTTGGCTCCCAGGATCAAATGACCGCCGCATACGGGGGGATCAATGTGCTGCGGTTCGGTGAGAGCGGCGAAGTGTCGGTTGCGCCCGTTTTGGTGGCCGGGCGTCGCATCCGCGAATTGCAGTCTCATCTCATGCTCTTCTACACCGGGATTGTTCGGACAGCATCGGATGTCGCCGGCACATTTGTTCCGCGATTGGCGGAGAAGGCGGGTCAAATCCACCGGTTTGTGGAAATGGTGGATGAGGCGGTGGAGATCCTTGAAACCGGGGAAATCCGGGCAATTGGAAGTCTGCTCCACGAGGCATGGATGGCGAAACGCACGTTGAGTGCCGCGGTTTCCAATCCCTCAATCGACGCCCTCTATGAAAGGGCTCTCGCCTCCGGGGCGCTCGGGGGGAAGATCCTGGGCGCCGGCGGGGGAGGGTTCATTCTCTTCTTCGTGCCTCCGGACCGGCAGGAGGCCGTTCGCCGGGCGCTCGCCGGCCTGCTGCATGTTCCTTTCCATTTTGAATTCGGGGGCAGTCAGATCATTTTTTACGATCCCGGGCAGGGCTCGGCCGAACTCGAGGCCATGCGCTTTGCCCAGTTGGCGTCATTTTGACTGTTTCGTCGGGTTTTCAGGACCGGCCAGGTGAAGGGGATTGTTCAGGTGCGGCATCTCCTCTTGCAAGAATGTCCCTGCGGAGGCCAGGCTTTCGGGGATCCCGATATCGATGAAAGGGGCCTGGACCACCGGAACGATGATCCTTCGTCCCCGTTCGAGCAACCCGGGAATCGCCTCCCGTTCCATGCTCAACGGGCGGCGCGCGGGAAACTCGGACAGGGATTCCCGGCTCAAATAGTAAACGCCGGCATTGATCAGGCCCGCGCCGGGATGTTTTTCCTGGAATGCACGGAGATGCCCGTCCGAACCCACATCGAGAGTTCCGAACCGCGAGGCGTCCGGGACATGCACCGCGAGGATGGCTGCGTCCGCATTCCTCTTTGCTGTTTCAGCGGGAAGCAGAGAGTAATCGGAAGGGGCGAGGCTGTCCCCGTTCAGGACCAGCCAGCCGGGGGTGTTGCGGGCCCAGCCGTGCAGGTGTTCGGCGGAGGACGCGGCGTGGACCACCGCCCCGCCGGTTCCCAGGGGAACGGGCTCGCGCGCGCACAGGATTTCCATACCGGGAATGCGTGTCGTCGCGTAATGGGCCCCGATGACTTCCGCCTTGTGGCCGGTCGAGAGGACGACATGCCGGATGCCGCAGGCGCGCAGGTGCAGAAGCAGCCAGTCCAGAAAGGGGCGTCCGGCCACCCCGGCCATCGGTTTCGGACGATCTGGCAGCACCGCGCGAAGCCGGGTTCCCCGGCCGCCGCAAAGAACCAGAGCGGCGGTCATCACACGTTGCCAAATGCGTTGTTTCTCAGGATGCGGCAGCCCTTCAGAAGCTCTTGGATTCCCCGGTCGAGGGTCCATTCCGGACGGAAACCCGTGGCGGCAATGCGCGCGTTCGAAACGATGTAATCCCGTTTGTCGGGGTCTTCGCCGATCGGCGCCTCGAGAAAAACAAAGCCCGGCACATGCTCGCGGATCTTCTCGCAAAGTTCGAGTTTGGACAGGTTGGCATCGTCGATCCCGACATTATACGGGCGGTCGCGCAGCAAATCGAATTGTTCAATCCCGTGGGAAAATACCCGCGCGACGTCCCGGATATGGATGTAGTTGCGTTTAAAATGGCCCTCGAAAATCACGGCGGCGTGGTCGGTTGCCGCCCGATAAACGAAATCGTTCACCAACAGGTCGAGCCGCATGCGGGGCGACATTCCGAAGACGGTCGCGAGGCGGAAAGTGATGCTGTTCCCGCGGTCCAGAACGGCTTTTTCGGCGTCAACCTTCGTTGTGCCATACAGGGAAATCGGGCGAAGCGGGGTTTCTTCCGTGCAGAACTTGCCGGCCTCGCCGATTCCGTATCCGCTGTTCGTGGTGGGGAAAATGACCCGTTGGCCGGGATGAAGATTCCCGAGCAACATCCGCACGGCATCGAGGTTGACCGTCCGGGCCGCCGGTTCGTCGCCGGCGCACAGGGGCGCCCCGACCAGCGCGGCGAGCGGAATCACAATGTCCGCCTTGCTCAGCAGTGGACGAACAACCCCCGGATCGCGGCAATCGCCGCGGACCATCGCAAAGGCAGGACTGGCGCAACATTCCGCCAATGTGAACTGGCGGAACAGGAAGTTATCCACCACGGTCACATGATATCCGAGTCCAAGAAGATGAGGGGTCAGGATGGAACCGAGGTAACCGGCGCCGCCGGTGATCAGAATGTGGGGCATTTGCATCTTTTAGAGGAGTTCGGGGCTGGCGAATGGGATCGCGACGCCGCCGATCTCGTGGACGACGACGCTTTTCGACGCTTCGGCGTAATCGATGCCCGAGGCGCTGGCCATGAGGTCCACGAGGATTTCGTCGGACACGCGGACGACGACATATTTCGAGGCATCGCCGGGATCGAGTTCGCGCGCGCATTGATCCGGGAGCGTTGCAAGAGCGTCGAAGACTTTGGCCTCGTTTTCCGGGCTGGTGTCAATGAGGAGATCGATGTCGCCGGTTGTCCGGGGAAACCCGGCCATGATGACAGCAAAGCCTCCGACAACAAAATATCTGGCTCCGCGCTGGTTGAACTCACGGCAGAGCGAGGCCAAATCCTCCCGCAAAGGCGGGCGCGAAACTAGTTCGCCGGTTTCCGGGTCAAATGGTCCATCAGCCATTTGTCGGCCTCCTCATGCGAGTGGAAACGGAAGACGCCACTGGGGAGCCGGGATCGGAAGAGCTGGCCAAGCGACATCTGCAAGCCCAGACCATAGTCGGAATTGCGGGCGGGCAATTTCCTTCGTCCCACGGTTTTCCCGATGGTTTCTTCCAGATTGAGAACCGGGTGCATTGATATGCGGACTATAATCCGCAGTTTCCGGGCGGGCAAGGGTCATTGCGCGCCGGTTGGCATTTGATTTCTCATTTGAAGTGCTTTTTTTCGGTGTTTGGTTATCAAGCTGCGCTCCACTCTTCCATGAAGTTTCGATTTTTCTCCCGCCAGCCCGAATCGGATATTTCCCCGGCATGCCCCCGTGGGCGGGGGGCTGGAGCGGCGCTGGTGTTTTTCCTTGTATTGGCGCTGGCAGCACTCGTGGCCGGGTATTCCTGGCTGCGGCAGCCGGTTTCCAACCAGGAGCTGCTGGCGAATTTTGCCAAGGCGCAGGATTTTTGGGCGGGGGCCGGGAGCATGGGGGGCTTGCCGTGGTGGTCGCCGATGTTCATGCAGGGGACGAGTCTGGCCATGTCCTGGTCGTTCATGGTGACGAATGTGGTGATGTGGGCGTTCAGCATCCCGCTGGGGTTCCTTGTGGGACCGAAGCTGGCCATGCTGGCGATGATGGCGCTCGGATCGGCGGGCGTCCTGCTGTTTCTCAGAAAGTATACCGGGGACGGTTTGTGCGCCGGGATCGGAGGCATTCTCTTTCTGCTCTGCCCTTCGCTTTTGACGCGCGCAACGGGGTACGAGCATTTCGTGGTGGTTTGTTCGATGGCCCTGCTGCCCTGGACTTTCCTCGCTTTGCTGGTCTTTTTTCGCGAGCCAGGCCTCCGCACGGCGCTCCTGCCGGCCCTGGCCTTTTCGGCGGTCGCGCTGGCCTATGGAAAGACGGGCGTGATGGCGCTGCCGGTCCTGGGGATTTTTGCGGCCGCGGAGTATTTCGGGTGCCCGCGTGAATCGAGGCCCCGGCTCCGCTTGCTGGCCTGGGCCGCTTCGGCGTTCGTGTTTCTGGCGGTGATTCCGGGTTTGCCCGCGCTGCGGGAGACCGGATTCGTGGCCCTGTTCGAGTTCGGGCCGTTCGAGGGATGGCAGAATGCCTTCTCGACCAAATCCGCCTTGGGATGGATCGATCGAGGCGGCTGGCTGACGCAGGGGATTGACGGCGCCTACGCGCCCACGACGGGAAATGGGGGCACGTATCTCGGCCTGGGGGTCTTCGCGGTTTTTGTCGCCGCCCTTTTTCTCGGCATTTTTCACGACACGCCCGAGGGCCGGAAAGCCCGCCGGTTTGCGGTGCTGGCCCTGTTGGCATTCTGGCTTTCGTTCGGGCCGAAGGGAGTGCTTGGCGGCCACCTGCTTTACCTTTCGCTCTCGCTGAACGCCCCGGATTTTTCTCCCGCGCTGGGATGGTTTTTTCTCGCCGCGCAAGTCTGGGTGATCTTCCGGCTGGTGCCTCCGGACTGGCCGGCCCGGCGGATTCTGGCCTCCGTCCTGTCCCTGATCTACCTGGTGGTGCCCGGGTTTCGAATTTTGGAATGGCTGCCGATCTATAAAAACATCCGCGCGCCCTTCGATTTTTTCCAAGTCACCGGGGCGGTCTGCGCCGTGATCTCCGCGGCGATTGTCGCCCGCATCCTCTTTTCAAGATTTCGTGCCGGAGTGCTTCGCTCAGCGGTCACCGCGGTCGTTTGTTGCCTCGCGCTGCTGGACGTGGCCCCCTACGCGAAGCCGTTTTTCCAGGGGAAATTGGAAGCGGAGGTTTTCGGGGATTTTCTGGCGGCGGAGGCCCATATCAAATCCTCGCCGATTCCGGGACGTGTCCATGCCTTTTCCGGACGGTATTTCTACCTGCTGACTCCGTATTTGACCGGACGCCCCCTGGTTTCCGAGGCCTTCAACAGCTATCTTCAACAACGTGGGGCGGCCATCCTGCAGGGCACCGCGTTCTCCAATGACGAGACCCTTTCCTCCTATCTCAACATTTCCGGCGTCTCACATGTTCTGATCGATAAAACCGATCCGGACACCCCGGGGGACCTGCAGGAACGGTTGCGGAATCTTGTTCCTGTCGGGTTTGAGAACGACCGGTTCGTGGTGCTCGACAATAAAAATTCCCTGGGGGCCGGCTTCCTGGCGCGGGATTTTATCCAGGTGCCGGACAGCCAGCCGCAGGTTTCCACGGCGGCGTTGGGGGGGGCGCACTACAACATGGCAACGATCGAGATGACAGGTGTCGCCCTGGAGGAGCCGGGTTTGCGCGGCCGGGTTGCGGGCGGGCGGATCGAGGGCAACAAGACCGGGGAGGCGATGCGGGAGGGGCGGCCGTTCGAGGCCGTGGGATTGGCGGGGCCCGGCAACTACCAGTCCGTGCCGTTCGCTCCGTCCGGGGCTTCCGGCTGGCTGGTCATGAATCAAGCCTGGCATCCCGACTGGCAGGCTTTCCAAGGGGGGAAGCCGCTCAAAAACCGCAGGGCCTTTCTGGCATTCCAGGCGGTGAAGACCGATGGAAAGCAGGGTGTCGAGTTCCGTTTCCAGCAACCCTGGTGGTATAATGTTTGCGCGGGAATCGGGATGCTGTCATGGATTTTGACGATCGGATGGGTCCTGTTTTCCAGTGGCTTTCCGCGCCGATTCGACTAGTTTCGACTCATGACTGAGAAAGAGAAAATCCTCCAGTACATCCGGAATTGGAAAGTGGTCGGACGAGGAGCTTGGCCGCATGAAAGCCGAGGAGCTGCGCGCTATGAGCGAGGAGGAGTCGGCCGCAAGAATTCACGATGTCATGGTCATGGCGGATGAATGGTTCAAGGTGAATATTCCTTCCTCAAGAGAGTGCGGCTTGGTTGAACAGCAGAGGATCTTTCAGAAATGCCAAAAAGCGCTGACCTGAGCAAAGTCCTCAAAGCCGCGTTGGAGGTCCAGGCCTTCAGAGATGGTACCGCTGGCGGAACTGAAAGAAGCCCCCGATACCGTACCCCGGCTTGAATCCATGATGCGCAAGAGGGGAGTTCTCGAATGAAAGACCGGATTGGGACGAGAGCGGACCTGCTGGCAGGGTTTTTCACGGGGCTGGTGTCCTTTGCGGTGTATGCCTGGACTGCGGCGCCGAATGTCACGTTGCTGGACTCCGGCGAATTCGTCGTCGCGGCGCAGCATTTCGGGGTTCCCCATCCGACCGGCTATCCGCTCTGGACGCTGCTGGCGTGGATGTTCCAGCTCCTGCCCCTTGGGAATGCCGCTTGGGAGGTCGCCCTGTTCAGCGGATTTTGCGCCGCGCTGGCCGTCGGTCTGACCACGGCGCTGGTGAGCAGTTCGCTCCGCTGGCTGATGGGCGGGGCGCTTGGGCGGTGGCGTGGTCTCACCGCGATCCTTTCGGTGACGTGCGGCTTTCTTTTCGCTTTCAGCTTTTCGATGTGGTCGCAGGCCACGATCGCGGAGGTGTATGCGCTGCATGCCCTGATGGTCGGGCTCTACCTTTCGGCCCTTTACGCCTGGCTGCGGAGGCCGGATTGCCTGGGGCTGTTGTTGCTCGCTTTCTTTTTGCTCGCGCTCTCATTCAGCAACCACCACCTGAGCGTCGCGATGGCGCCGCTCCCCTTCATCGCGGTTCTCCTGGTCCGGCGGGAGATGTTTCTCGATCTGGTTCTTGCGGGGCTTCTCACCGCGTTGCTCGCCTATCTCGGCTTCGCCATTCTTTCGGCGGAACCCCTGGTGTTGAAGACCGCCATCCGTTTTTTCTTCCTTGTCATGTTCGGGCTCGTGGCGCTGGTGGTTGCGAGGCGGTTCCAGGTCGAGTGGCGGCTGATCGCTTACCTGCCTTTCGTGGTGGCGCTCGGGCTGCTGCCCTATGCCTACATGCCTTTCGCCTCCTCGACGAATCCTCCGATGAACTGGGGATACGCCCGCACGGCGGAGGGGTTTTATTTTTCCTTCAACCGTTCCCAATACGGCGGAAGCCTCTCCCAGCAAAGTCTGAGGAGCCTCGGCAAGTTGATGGGGAGCGCGGGGGAGCAGGCCGCTCCTTCCAACCAGCCGCCCGATCCGGGAGCGAAATCGCTCTACACGGAATTGCAGGACTGGGCCGGGTTTTTCTGGATCCAACTCGCCAGAAGTTTCACGCCGATCGGCATCCTGGGCTACTTCGCCGCCTTGCTTGTCATTTTCCGCCTGACCGATGTCCCCCGCCGGACCTGGGTTTACCTCGGAGAATTGGGTTTTGTGCTGGCGGCGATTCTTCAGCCGGTGGCCGACGGGGCGGGGATCGATGTGTCCGGCTGGTGGCTGCAGATGCCGTATCACACCTACACGAACCTGCTCTTCACGCTTCTCGCCGCGCTCGGCATCGCGCTCGGCTGCGGCGCGTTGTTTTCCAGGTTTCCCCGGCTGGCCTGGATGCGATTCCTGCTTCTGCTCCTGCCGGTCATTCCCCTGATGCTGAACGAAGCCGGGAGCAGTCAGCGCGGGCGCTGGTTTGGCTGGCAGTTCGGGCACGACATGCTCGAGGGTGTCCCGGAAGGGAGCGTGATTTTTGGAGGGACCGATCCCGGGCGCTTCGTGCCGACCTATATGATCCTCGGGGAGAGCAGCCAGCCGCCGGGGGTGAAGCGGGATCCGGGATTTGACCGCCGCGACCTCTACATCATCACGCAGAACGGAGTGGGCGAGGGGCTTTACCGGAAATACCTCGCGGACCATTACGGCCCGAACCGCCCGGCGCCGAAGAATGCCTTCGAGCGGTGGCTGGGCCGCGCGAAAGCCTATCCGGAAAAGCCGTTGGTTTTTCCGACCGACGAGGAAATCCGCGCGGCCATGGAAAAAGAAATGGCGGAGGACTCCGCCGATGGCGCGCTCGATCCGGTCCTGGGCCATAGCGTGGTGACGCGCCTGATCTGGGAAAAAAACAAGGACAGCCACGAATTTTTTGTGGAGGAGAGTTTCCCGCTCGAGTGGTCGTATGACCATGCCCTGCCTCACGGTTTGGTTTATCGGATCAACCGGGAAGCCCTGAAGGAAATCCCGGCGGACGTTGTGAGAAGGGACATGGAATTCTGGAATACCTACGTCGAGTCGCTGCTCCGGAACCCCGAATTTTTCAAGGACTACGATGCCCAACGGTCGTTTTCCAAGCTGCGGACGACGACCGGCCATCTTTACCAGCACAGGAAAATGCTCAGGGAAGCGGAGACCGCCTACCGGCAGTCGTTGCTTTTGTGGCCCGGGAACCCGGAGAGCCTCAATGCGCTGAGCGGCATGCTCTGGGACCGCGGGGATTATGAGGGGGTGATCAAAATGATCGAGCCGGCCAATGCCGCCGACCCGAATAATTTTCCGCTCTGGCGCATGCGGGTGTTTGCGGAAAAAAGAAAGGAACTCGAAGGCGAGATCCGCGAGTTGGGCGAATCCCTCGCGAAAAACCCCAAAGACCGCGACAAAACGGAGAAGCTTCTCGGGCTTTACTCGAGCACCGGCGACACGAACAAGGCCTCCGACCTTCTCGGCAAGTCGATGGAAGTTTTCCGCGATGATCCCGAGTTTCTCCGCAAAGCCGTCCAATATGGGGAAATCAACAACCTTCCGTCCCAGGAAATAGCCGCGGCCCGAAAACTCGTCGCTACAGGCACCAATTCCGGTGACGATTATCTCCTTCTGGCCCGTGCGTTTTTCCGGAACAACGACAAAACGAACTTCTACTCCGCCGCCAGGACCGCCATCGAAAAAGGCGGGCTCCCCATGCGCGAGGTGATCTTGGCTCATCCGCTCTTCGCCCCATGGCGTCAGGAGGAGGAATTCAAGAAGCTCCAAAACCCCTTGCCTGCGAAAAGCGGGAATCGAGATTGACCTCCGCCCGGCCCTGATCCTATATGCCCGTGTGGATTTTGCTTGGCGACGATTGAGAGGGGGGTGGTTACCGGGGGGTGCTCTCGCGCTGTCTTTTCCGGTGCCATTCTGCTTCCGGCCGCCGAGGTGGTCTTTCAAGACGGAAAACTCGCGCGCGGAGTCACCGTCGTCAGCGAAACGGACACCCAGATCGTGCTCCTGATGCGGGAGGGGCATGTCCAAAGCGTGCAGGCGAATCCCCTCGACAATCTGCTGGGCGCGATCCTGGGGCTGTTTTCCGGCGCGATCCTCGGCTGTTCCCTGCTGTTGATCGTCTCGGTGGAATTGCCCGTCCTGATGGCGGGCTTCGACCGGCAGAAGCTTCCCCTGCCCGCCGATCAACTTCCCTTCGGTGTGTTTCGGATGGTCGAGCGGAACGTCGCGGGAATCCCCACGCAAAGCCTCTCCCGTACCCCCCCCTGCCGGAACTTTCTCCCGGCGAATTCGACCAATCCGTCGGCAAAAGTCGGCCAGATTATTCTGCGGGGAGGGACCAACGCGGAAGTCACCGAGTATACGCCGAACCGCATTTTTGTGGGTGGGCGCATGGCCTACGCATTTGACGAGGAGGCCTCCGAGTTGGTCGCAACTCCTGTGATCGAATCCCTCGTTTACGAACCCGGCCTGCAGTGAGCCCGGAAAGGATTATCAGGCAGGATCCGGTTCCTGGCGATTTTGTCGGAATCCAACGGTTCCTCACTTGCGGCCACCGCGGGCTTCCGCGAGCCGCATTTCCAAGTCCCGGATTTTCGCCTCGAGTTTGGAAAGGGTTTCCTTGGCCGCCGTGACCTGCCGGGTTTTCTCCATCAAGGCGGATTCCAGATCCCGGATGCGTTTTTGCAGGTTGATTTTGATCCCCCCCTTTTGTGGCTGGGGAAAATCTTCCACCGCGGGCCGCATCGCTTCCTCGCTGAAGAACGGAGCTTTGTCGAGCGCCATGACCTCGCCGGTGCGGCAGTTCAGGATGTGGGTCTCGCGGGTGATCTCCCCGAGCCGGCTGAACTCCATGAGGGTTTCGGCCGTGGTCGGGCCGTAGAGCAAATTTGCCGAGACTTCGATCAGCCAATCCATGGCCAAGTCCGGAATCATCGGGGCCTTGGTCCAGACCTCGCGGTCTGTCGAAACCATATCCTGGGGGTTGACTTGCGCGGCCCTCGCCCAGATCCGGATTTGTTCGAAGGGGATCGGGCCGAAGGTTTCCGCGGTCTCGTGCTTCTTGAGGAACCAATTTTCTGGATGGTCGATCGTCATGGGGAACAAGGGGAATCCTTGCAATTTTCCATGAATTTGACAAGCAGCATCGCTTTTCTTGCCACGACGCCCGTCTCCGCTAAATTGGGGGGAAACAGACACATGAGCCAGACGTTACTCGACAAAGTCTGGGAGGCGCACACCGTGCGGACACTCCCGAATGGATCCACCCAACTCCTGATCGGCACGCACCTGATCCATGAGGTGACAAGCCCGCAGGCGTTCGGGATGCTGCGCGACCTGGGGTTGAAGGTCCTCTTTCCCTCGCGCACGTTCGCGACCGTGGACCATATCGTGCCGACGGATGAGCGGGAGGAGCCGTTCAGCGACAGCCTCGCCGATGAGATGATCAAGGCGCTGCGCAAAAATTGCGGGGAGTCGGGGATCAAGTTTTTCGACCTGCCCACCGGCCAGCAGGGGATCGTCCACATCGTCGGGCCGGAGCAGGGGATCACCCAACCCGGCACGACGATCGCCTGCGGCGACTCGCACACTTCGACGCACGGGGCCTTCGGGGCCATCGCCTTCGGCATCGGCACAAGCCAGGTGCGCGACGTGCTGGCGAGCCAGAGCATGGCGATCCGCAAGCCGAAAGTCCGCCGGATCAACGTCGAGGGCCGGCTGGCGCCCGGGGTTTATTCCAAGGACGTGATCCTGCACATCATCCGCAAACTGGGGGTGAATGGCGGGCTCGGCCATGCCTATGAATACGGGGGATCGACGTTCGACGCGTTCACCCAGGAAGAACGGATGACGGTCTGCAACATGTCGATCGAGGGCGGGGCCCGCGTGGGGTATGTGAACCCCGATGAAACGACTTTTGCCTACCTCAAGGGCCGCCCCTACGTTCCGAACGGAAATCAATGGGCGCCCGCCGTCGCGCGCTGGAAAGCGTTCGCATCCGATCCGGGAGCGTCCTATGACGACGTGATTTCTTATCGGGCTTCGGACATCGCGCCGACCGTCACCTGGGGGATCAACCCCGGGCAGGCGATCTTCATCGACGAAAATGTGCCGCGTCCCGGAGAAATTCCTGAAAAAGACCGGCCGACCGCGGAGGAAGCGCTGGCACATATGCATCTCAAGGGCGGTCAACCGATCAAAGGAACCAAGGTCGATGTGGCATTTCTCGGCAGCTGCACGAATGGACGCCTGAGCGACCTCACCGAAGTCGCCCGGCATATCCGGGGACACAAGGTTCGCGAGGGAGTGAAGGCCATTGTGGTTCCCGGCTCGCAAGGGGTCGCGGCTCTGGCCGAGAGCATGGGTCTTGCCGCGATCTTCCGTGAAGCAGGATTCGAATGGCGCGGAGCCGGATGTTCGATGTGTCTCGGCATGAATCCGGACAAACTGGTCGGCGATCAGCTCTGTGCGAGTTCGAGCAACCGCAATTTCAAGGGCCGCCAGGGCAGTCCGACCGGACGCACCGTCCTCATGAGCCCGCTCATGGTCGCCGCCGCCGCCGTCACCGGGGAAATCTCCGATGCCCGCGAAGTCTTCAATGTCAAATAATACCAAGGAACCACAGAGGAGGAGTTTTTGCCGCAGATTCACGCAGAGGAACGCAGATTGAAAACAGAAACCCTTTTCCCAAATAAATCCGCACTTCCCGCTCAAGCGTTCTTCATTTCCAATTTCGCATTCCCCATTTCGAATTTTCTCCAACCATGTCCCTAGAAAAAATCACCCAGGTCACCGGTCGCGGAGTTTGCGTGCCCGGCGACGACATTGACACCGACCGCATCATCCCCGCGCGTTTCATGAAATGCGTGACCTTCGACGGGCTCGGGGAGTTTGCGTTTTTCGATGCCCGTGCGGCCACCAAGGCCGGCGGGGGCACGCACCCGCTCGACGATGCCCGTTTTACCGGGGCCTCGATCCTGCTCTCGGGTTCGAATTTCGGTTGCGGCAGCTCGCGCGAGCATGCCCCGCAGGCGCTCTACCGGTTCGGATTCCGGGCGATCCTGGCCGAGAGTTTCGCGGAGATTTTCTTTGGAAACTCCATCACCCTCGGCATGCCCTGCGCGGTCATGAAACCGGAGGACATCCGTGCCGTGGCCGGGCTCATCGAATCCGATCCCGCCGCGCTGCTCACGATCGATCTTCTCGAAAACAAGGTGAGTATCGCCGACATGGATTTTGCGGCCATGCTGCCCGACCATGCCAAAGAAGCGCTCGTGACCGGTCGCTGGGATGCCATTGCCGATTTGCTCGAAGGACTCGACGACGTGCGAGCGCGCGCCGCGACCCTTCCCTACATGGCGGCGTGATCCATCGCCGGGCCGGGTCGGGAATCGGCCCGGACCTTGCGGGTGACGCGCCGTCCGCCGGCATAAATGTTCGCCCGATCCGCGCGAAGAAATCCGGCCAGAGAAATTCCCGCCGCTTTCGCGCATTGCACGGAGAGGCTCGTCGGGGCTCCGATGGCCGCCAGAAAGGGAATGCCGGCGCGCGCGGCTTTTTGGGCGATCTCGAATGCGATGCGCCCGCTGACCAGCAGCCCGCATGTCGAGAGCGGAAGCCGCCCCTCCCGCACGGCGCAACCGATGAGCTTGTCCACGGCGTTGTGACGGCCCACATCCTCGCGCGTCAGGAGGACGTGACCGGCGGAGTCGAACCATGCCGCCGCGTGCAGGCCGCCGGTTTCGCGGAAGATGTCCTGCTGTCCGGCCAGAGCCGCCGGCAGGGCCTGGAGGGCCTCCGCCGCGATCGAAAAATCCGAGGGAGGAATCCGGGGAATGGGCGTGCGGCAGGCCATTTCGCGCAGGCCACAAATTCCGCAGGCGGAATTCGTCACCACTTTGCGCTCGAAGCGGGAGGGATCGAAGGGAGCGGAAATCGTGACGTCCACATGGTTGTGCGACCTGTGGGATATTCCGAGAACATCGGCCGCGGTTTCGATGATCCCCTCGGCGAAAAGAAGTCCGAGGGCGAGATCCCCGTCATTCCCCGGCGTGCGCATGGTCAGGCTGAACGGACGGCCATTGACCTGGATATCGAGCGTTTCCTCGACGGCCAGCACGTCCTCCGTTTCGAGGCTGCCCCTGGCATCCATGCGGATGATCTCGAAAGCGGCGTTTCCTGTAGCGGAACACGGAACGTGTTTCGTCAATGCGGTTTTCGGGACGATCTGTGTTTTCACGGCGCCTTCTCGATGCGGACATGGGCATTGTAGTCCGGCACTCCACCGAGCGGATCCACGACGCCCTTGCGGATGAGGGTGTTTCCTTCCGGCCAGTGGATCTGCAAATTCCCCGGAGCGATGGCCGCGGGGTGAACGCAACCCTCGTAGCGTCCGAGAGCATTGACGAGGGAGATGCGATCCCCCGCCACGAGGTGCAGGGCCGCCGCGTCTTCACCGCTGATCAGGACCGCATCCCGCGGGGCATCGTTGAGAGGGTCGGTCTCCGCATAGATCAAGGTGTTGAACTGCTTGCCGCGGCGGGTGCTGACATGAAAGACCCCCGGGTCGCGGCGGATGGACGGAAGCGGGACATTGCGAAAATGCCCGCGCCCATCCGGGGTGGGAAAATGGCCGCCGGCGCAGAGATGCGGGCCACCATATTGAAAGGCGTCGCCGGTTTTCCTGAGGTGTTGCACGCCTTCATAAAAGGGAACGACGCGGGCGATCTCTTCGCGCATCGCCCATCCGGTCTCGCAGCCGAGGAGGGCGGCCTTTTCGGGATGCGCGGCGACCGCGAGGTCGCGGAGGATTCTCCATTCCGCCCGCGCCTCGCCGATTTGCCGTGGGAGTTCGGGACTGAACATCACCCGGCGTTCCGTGCTGGTTTCCGTGCCTCCGTCATCCTGTTCGTAGCGGGTTTTCGCAGGCAGGAGGAATACCGCCTCCCGCGCGGGAATGAACATCTGGTCGGTGAGGATGATGTCCTGGTGCACGCGGAGAGGAACATTCTTCATCGCCTCGCGCACATGGTCCGGCTCCGGCAGCGTGCGGAGGAAATTTCCCCCGAGGCAGTAGAAGACATCGAGTTCGCCGCGCGCGCAGGCCTCGACCATCCCGGTGGCCGGCAGGCCCGGCCAGTCCGGAACCGGGAACCCGTATTCGGCGGAGAGCGCGGCGGCATTTTCCTTCGTGACCGCCTTGTATCCCGGGAAGGCCGTGGCGTAGGCCCCCATCTCCGCGCCGCCCTGGACCGAGGAATGCCCGCGGATCGGCATCACGCCGTTTTTGTCGTGTCCGATGTAGCCGCGCGCCAGGGCCAGATTGAGGATGCTCTGGACGCCGCCGGCCCCCCAGGCATGCTGGGTGATGCCCATGCTCCAGACGAGCACGGCATTCTTCGCGTCACGAATCAGCTCCGCGAACTCGCGCATGGCCCGGCGGCCGAGCCCCGCGGCTTTCTCCAGGGAAGCCCAATCCATTGCTGCAACATGCGCGGCCAGCGCCTCGAAGCCGGTCGTGTGCCGGTCGATAAATTGGCGGTTCACCCAGCCCCCGGCAAAGAGGATCTTCAGGACCCCGGAGAGGAACGCGATGTCCCCGCCCTGGGAAACCGGGAACCAATAGTCGGCAATGTCCGTCCCGAAGAGCGCGGAGCCGGTGTTCGACGGCACCCAGTATTTCTTCATGCCGGGTTCGAGGTAGGGGTTGACCAGGACGACTTTGGTGCCGAGTTTTTTTGCCTCGTGAAGATATTTCGTGGCGACCGGCTGGTCGTTGGCGGGATTTGAACCGAAGAAAATGACGAGATCCGTCCCATACCAATCCTTGTAGCTGCAGGTCGAGGCGGCGACTCCGAGAGACTGCTTCATCGCGGCGCCCGATGGCGAGTGGCAGATCCGCGCGGCATTGTCGACATGGTTGGTGCCCAGGAAGCGGGCGGCCTTCTGCGCCATGTAGTAGACCTCGTTGGTGACTCCGCGCGAAGTCACGAAAAACGCGAGCCGCCGCGGATCGGTCGCCCGGATTTTTTCTCCCAGGCGCCTGTAGGCTTCGTCCCAGGTGATCCGGCGAAAGCCGGCGGCGTCTTTTTCACGGACCATCGGATACGGCAGCCGCCCGAGCGCGCGGAGCTGCGCGTTGTCCAGTTTTTCCAGCGCGGCGATGTTGCCGAGCAAAGCCTCGTCGAGCGCGGGCATGGTGTTGAGCCGCAGAAGATTCAGGCGCGTCATGCAAAGATGCGGCCCCTTGACCGTCCAGTCGCGCAATCCGGCGACTCCCAGCGCGCAGCCGTCGCAGACCCCTTTGCTGATCACGTCCCAGGCATAGGGCAGGTTGTCGCGGTTTTTCCAGACGATCCCCAGCATGTCGCGGAAATGCTTCGGCTTGGTGTGGCCGATCCCGAACGGGAAAAAGCGGGCGATCCCGGACGGACGGGGCAATCGGTGGGAACTCATGGAAAGTGGGATTCCACAGATTATTGGTTCACGCGGGGGCGCGGAGACGCGGTGGAGAAAAGGTTGTCAACGATCCGGGGGGCCATTTTAATCCGAAAACCGATTTTTCCTGCGCTCCCTGCGTGAGGAATCGCTGGATCCGGGTTTAAAGAGTCACATATATGGCTCATGTCATCTCGTCCTGGTCCTTCATCTGATTTTTTCCGCGTCCTCCGCGCCTCCGCGTGAAGCGGGGTTTCTATTTTCCGCGGCCCGGAAACGTCAGCTCGGCGATGCCGCTCTTGTCGAGGTCTCCGAGGCCGTCCGCGACCATGCGGTCGTATTGGGCCTTGGTGGCTGCGGCGAGCGGCAGGTTGAGGCCCTGTTCCCGCGCCAGTGCCAGCGCGATGCCGCTGTCTTTCGCGGCATGGGCGGCGGAGAAAAAGCAGGCATGGTCGCGGTTCACCATGTCTTCGCCGTCGGTGGCGAGGACGCGGGAGTTCGCGCCGGTCTGAGAGAAAACTTCCATGACGGTTTTCAGGTCCAGGCCGAGCGAGGCGGCGAGGCCGAGGCCCTCCGCGAGACCCGCGGTATTGATATTCATGACCATGTTCACGAGGGCCTTCACCTGTGCCGCCTGGCCGGACGTGCCGATGTAGCGGAGGAGCTTCCCGTCATCGGAGAGGGGATCGAGCACGTCCCGGACGCTGTCGAAGGTTTCGCGCCGTCCGCCGCACATGAGGTAGAGCGTGCCATCGAGTGCCTGCGTGATGCTGGAGGCCATGCAGGCCTCGAGCGAGCGGGCGCCCGCCTGTTCGCTGCGCCTCTCGATTTCCCGGTGGGTGGCGGGGGAGACGGTGGCGCAATTGATGAACGTCTTTCCCGATGCCCCGGCAAGCAACGAGTCGCCGGTTTCCGCGAACAGGGCGATTTGCGCCGCGTCATCGGTGACGACCGTGATGATGACATCGGCCGAGGCCGTGATGTCCGCAAGCGTGCCGGAGGCCATCGCGCCGATCTCGGTCGCGAGGTCTTCGGCGCTTTTGCGATAGGAATCGAAAACGGAAGTGACCGCGAAGCCCTGGGATTTGAGGCGGCGGGCCATGTTGGCCCCCATGCGGCCGACTCCGACGAATGCGAGGGATTTGCTCATTTTGTTTTCTGGTATTTGGGTTGGGCGGCGAGGGCTTTCTTCCAGGCCTTGTCAATCAGCGTTCGCAGAACCTTGGCGTCTTCCCAACTGCCGGGCAGCGAGGCCAAATTATACCCGCCGCGCACGGGCCCCATTTCGGGAACCGCGAAGAACTCGCGTCCGGCCTGGTTGCCCGCCAGCCACATTTCGAGGGTCTTGTCGAGGAAGGACAGCCACTGCGTCAGCTCCAGGCCCAGCTTGCCATGTCCGTCGGTGACCGGAATCTGGCAGTGGTGGCCGTTGAATGGGCGGAAGTGGAATTGCTCGGAATGTTGGACGAGCTTGGGGGCCACAAGAAGCCGTTCCCAATACGGCGGAGCCAGGTGCTTCACGACCGCGAGGTGGGAAAAATCCCAGGTGATCCGCAGGAGTTCGCCTGTGGCTTTGCGGTAACCCTCGGCGATCGCGTAAGTTTTTTCGGGGGTCTCGGTGCAGGTGTCGCGGTGGACTTCCACCGAGCACTTCGCGCCGAGTTTGGCGGCGAGTTCATTGATCTGCACCGCCAGCTTGATGGACTTTTCGACCGGCGTGTCGTGGTCGGCCAGCTGGACGTTGATCGAGACGGCGCCGTTGTCGAGGTTCTCCTGGATGAGCCGGCGGAAATCCGCGGCTTTGCCGACGGAAACAAATCCCACCACGATCAGATCCAGTTTCCGGGCGAGCCGGGCGTGTTCTTTCGTCGCATGCGCCGTGAAGCCGTCGAATCCGGCGGCCTTGGTTTCCTCGATCTGCCGCTCCAGTGACCAGGGTTTCTTTGCCGAGGGGTGGTCCCAAAGCGTCCAGAGATTGAGGATGTGGCGGAGGGTGGGCGGGGTTTTCATCGATTAGATTGCAAGAAAGGGGTTCGATATTTTCTGCTCGCCCACGGTTGTGAGCGGACCGTGGCCACAGGCCAGGATGGTTTCGTCCGGCAAGGTCAGGATTTCCGCGCGGTTCGTGCGCAAGGCATCGGCGTAGGAAACGGCCCCGCCGCCAATTGATCCGGCGAAGACGGCATCGCCCACAATGGCGAGGGGTTTTTCAAGCCCGTGAACCACATACGTGATGCCGCCCTGCGCATGGCCCCATGTCAGGCGGGTGCCGATGGACAGGCTGCCAATCTGAAACGCCCTTCCCGCTTCGAATGCCTCCGTGCCTTCGAGTGCCGGTTCGCGATTTCCGACAAAAACGGGCGCCCCGGTTTTTTCCACCAGGCGATCCAGTTCCAAAATATGATCGCCGTGGGTGTGGGTGAGGAAGAGGGATTTCAATGTCAGCCCGCGCTTGGCGAGAAAGTCGAGCATCGGCGTGGCATCCGCCCCGGTGTCGAAGGCCGCGGCTTCCTTCGTGGCCTCATCCCAGACGAGGTGGCTGTTCACCGTCATGTCCTCGAAGGGCGTGTTGAAACACGCCAACCCGTCCAGGGCGATGTCCGCCGGCCTGTAGGTTCCCGAGCCGAGCGCGACGAGCGCCTCCGCGTTCAGTTCCAAGACAGGGGCAAGCGAGAGGAGGACGGGGCGGTCGAACGTCCCGCCCTTCACCCCGACGAGGGCTGGTTCCGGAATTCCGGCGCGCGCCGCGAGCGCGGCGTCGGAAAACCCGAGGCCGCGCTGGGATTTGCCGATGATGTCCGCAAAGGAATCTTCAAGAGGGATCGCCATGCAGGCTTGATATACATCAATATTTTCCGCAGGCAACCGGAATCATGCCTCGCAAATCCGCGCGTAACGCCAAGGAGGGGAGGGGGAATCGTGTGAGCCCCCTGTATCACGGCTTGGATGGAGCCTCGCCCTCAGGAGAAACGCGTTGCTCTGTTCCGGTTGCCCTCCCTGGGCCGGACATTCGACTCGGTCCCTTTTTACAATCCGGCTGGCTGCTTGACTCAAGTGATCGCAAGCCATAGTGCGCTCATTTTGAAAAATGCGGCGAAAAACCACGGCCGGTGGGTGCGGCATGCGTCAAGCAGCCAGCCAGATTTTACAATGCGCTATCGCGTTGGTTTTCCGCGTTCCTCTCCATTGCGCCTTGCTCTGGCGGGGCCGGAAAGCGCGCGCAAGGAACAGGAGGGAGCGATCCACGATTCTGGTTTTGCCGGGGTTGAGTTTTTCTTCTTCCATCGGAATCCCCGGACCGGGCATGGTGGATCTGTTCCCGTGGCTGATTTTATTTTTTTATATGGAGTGCTGACCGTTGTCGTCGAGATGGCTGGCATTCTCCTCGCTCTCCGGGCGGTTCTCATGGCGCGAACCCCGCAGTCCGCCATCGGATGGGCGCTGGCGTTGGTGATTCTCCCTGTCATCGCGATCCCGCTCTTTCTCGTTTTTGGCGAGTCGCGCTTTTCCGGTTACACCCGTGCCGGAACCGGCGGTTGCAAGGCGCTCGACGAGGCGCTGCAGGCGACGGTCCGACATCTCGATGGCTATTGCGCGGAGGTTCGCGGGTTGTGCGCGGACGGCTCGAAGGTCGCCCAAAGCATCAGCAAGCTTCCCCCAACGAACGGGAACCAGGTCCGCCTCCTGGTCGATGGCCGGCAGACGTTCGATGCCATTTTTCAAGCCATCGACTCGGCGAGGGAAGCGGTCTGGGTCCAGTTTTTCATCATTCATGACGATCTCCTCGGGCGGGAACTTTCCGCCCGGCTCCTGGCGGCGGCCGCCCGCGGAGTCGAATGCCTGGTGATGTATGATCAGGTGGGCTCGAAAAAACTTCCCGGGTCCTGGTGTGCCGACCTCATTCGGAACGGGGTGAGAATCCAGCCGTTCGTCACCAACCGCCAGTTTGGCCGTCATTTTCAGATCAATTTCCGGAATCATCGCAAGCTGCTGGTTGTGGATGGAGCGGTCGCCTTCGTGGGCGGGTTGAATGCCGGGGACGAATACATGGGCCGGAGCAAGAAATTCGGGCCCTGGAGGGATACCCACCTGCGCATCGAGGGGCCGTCGGTGGCCGGGCTTCAGGTTTCTTTCCTCGAGGACTGGAACTATGCCACGAAATCCGTGCCGAACTACCGGCTTCGCCTGACCTCCGCGGGAAAGGCGGTCGTGTTCCCGGTGTCATCTGGACCCGCGGAGGATTGGAACGCCTGCGCGGCGGTTTACCTCTCGGTCATCCAGGATGCGAAGCGACGGCTTTGGCTGGCCAGCCCGTATTTCGTTCCTTCCAGCCCGTTGCTCTATGCGATCTGCCATGCCGCATTGCGCGGTGTGGACGTGCGAATCATTCTTCCGCAAATGGCCGACCATCTCCTCCCCTGGCTGTCCTCCTTCACCTATTACCCCAAGCTGCTTTCGGCGGGAGTCAAAGTCTGGAGATACCAGCCGGGGTTCATGCACCAGAAGGTTCTGCTCGCCGACGAGGACTTCGCGATCGTGGGATCGATCAACCTGGACTACCGTTCCTTCATGCTGAACTTCGAACTTTCCGCGGCGGTCCAGGACAGGGCCTTCGCCGCGGATGTCGAGAACATGTTCCTTGCGGACTTTGACAGGAGCCGCCCGGAGGACCTTCGGGCCTTTGACGTGGGCTCCTTCCTTTTCCGCGTGAAGTGCCGCGCGGCGGCCCTGATGAGCCCCGAGCAGTAGAAGCCGGTGCCCGCTGGTATGCCTTCGGCCTCAAGCACGTATGCGCTGCTGACCGGTGCCGGGCCCGCATCCATGCTTTTGGCGGATGCGCAAACGCCAGCGGGAAGCACATGTTGGCTGAGGACTTCCAAGTTAAGGTCCAAGCCCGTGCGGGAGGCTGTTTTATCCCGCACGGGTTTGGTTGCTTTCGGAGCCACCGCACCGGAACATGGAGCGGCATATATTCGGGGGACCGCTGGCATGGTGGCGGCTTGCAGGGAGGGACGGAAAGCAAGCCGACACGATGCGGCGGTCGGGGGGATTCGTGACCAAACCGCGGAGCGGCATATTTTGCGGCCTGGCGCGGGACCTGCCCCCCGGCTTCGGGGGAGGGCATTACATCGCAT
>Ga0172380_10002055_pt1 | contig 32730 bp, 35 predicted proteins | sample Leawe162metaG_FD_119747 | JGI IMG/M metagenome (GOLD analysis project Ga0172380, IMG submission 119747) | Leachate microbial communities from a municipal landfill in Southern Ontario, Canada - Leachate well 162 metaG | ecosystem: Engineered > Solid waste > Landfill > Unclassified | place... | reverse complement strand
TAAACCTGTTTCTTAACTACTACAATTACCAGAAAAAACACCGTGGATTGGGCATGGAGGGAGTAACGCCAATAGAAAGATTAAATGAACTGGCAAGTGTAAACTTGACGCTGCAATGTTACAGATATTGACAGGAATGAAAAAACCTGCTATACTATAAAGTCAGTAAAATTGCTGGCAAAGACAAACAGACAATCTCAACAATGGAGAATAGAAATGGAAAACATCGCGGGTTTTTTTGGAGGGTTGCTGATTTTTGCTTTTGGGTATTGGCAGGGATACCGTCGTGCCAAGAACGAACCTAAGAAATATCAGAGATACCACGAGATTGAAGAAACTGATGGCATTGCCCACATTAAAGTGCAGGTGCCGACAATCCATTCGTGAGTCAGCGACGTGACTCAGTAAAACATTCTGAGCTCTTGTGGGTAAAACCTGCAGGAGCTCTCTTTTTTTTAAAAAATTGAAAAAGGGCTTTTAAAATAGAGAATTGTTTAATTTTTCTCTTTTACGGAACCAGATACACAGTGTTGTGCGATGTAAATTTTTTATCTCACTTTTTATTGAACTAAACTTTATTTTACTTCTAAGAAAATTTGATTTTTTGTTTTGAAAAATTCCAGAGGGGTCAGGGGTGAATGGAATTTTTCAAAACTCCTTATTCGATAATTTTAATATCTTTTGGCAAGTCATCAAAAGTCACTTCAATAACAACTTCTGGAATAATGGGTTGATTACTTCTCCATTCATGACCTTTAAATTTATTGAATTGATTTTTTTCTATAACATACACTTTCCCTGTGCTGTTTTTTGCAATGTCGATAAGGTTTTGTGTTGTCCAAAAATGCAAGTCATCGGCCTCATCAGTGCCAAATCCAGTTCTAGAGTCTTTTGAGCTACACTTCTCATGTATCAATGCTCTAAAAATTGCTTGTTCTGCCAAATCAGAAGCACAAATAGCAGGACTCCCATCTTTCTCCATCTCTCCTGTTTTCATATTTTCTCCTTCTGCTTGATGTGGCGATAAAAAATCAAGAGTGCTCGGAGATCCGTGAAAAACATAATTTCCTGTTTTCTCTAATTCCAAAAGCTTTTCTCTATTCTTTCCAATTTTTTCAATTGTTTGTATTTTTTCAAATTCCATATTCTTCCCCCTCTTTAAATTAATAAAAATCAAATTTTCTGCCCCTTTTAAAATCGCAAATCTAAAAATTACCACTAAGATAAAAAATTTATTTCGTACAACGTTAGGCATATCCGAAGTTTTTCTGAAGCGTAGCGGAGGAAAAATTTGGGAGAGAAAATTTTGCTTTCCTTAATCTATTATAAAGTGCAAAATTTTTGAACCGGATATGCCTTGTTATGTGATGTAAAATTCTTTCTTTTTTCTTTTTTTAAATTTGCTTTTTATTCTAAATGATAAATAAGTTTTTTTTGTTTTTGATTTTGGGCAGAGGGGTCAGGGGTGAATGCCCAAAATCAAAAACTCCTTATTGGTTGCATTTTACATAATGTAAATATTCAACAGTTCTAGTTGCCTTAAAATCTCTGCTTTCTGTTTTGTCAGCTTTAAAACGATTATAATCTTTTGTGAAATTTCCGTATGTACCACGCAAGCTCATCACTTCTTTGATATCATCTAAGGTCATTAGACCTTCATTGTTATAACTCAAAAAGATATACTTTACTTTTGCTTTTAAGATTAGATCTTTAAATGCTTTTTTAACTTGTGATTTTGAACAATACGAAGATTTTTGGCTCTGATATTCTCGCAAGCCAGTTTTTCCGTGGATTTTTGGGCGATCATATTTAGCAATAGTTTCAAGTAGATGATAATTTGTTGCATATTGTCGGTGGTTGTATGGCGGATCTAAATACAAAATATCACCACTGACTTTTTCTAAGACATTGTTAATGTCTTCGTTAAAAACTTCGTGATCCTGATCATTGATTATCAATTGAGCGGGTTTTAGGATTAAACTATTTTGAGCAGTTTTTTTTAATTTCTTGAGAAAAGCACCATAAACAGAGGCAGTATTTGCATGTTTATCAATTGATTCAAGCAAACTTGTAATTAAAAAATAGTATTCGTTATCTGAAATTAATTTTTCTGTTTTCCATTTTTCAATTTTTTGACGAATTGCATCGCATCGCATACCATTTTCGTCCGAGAAATATTGTCTTTCCTCTTCTTTGTTTTTTGTTCCACCAGCACAGTAATTATTATAAATGAATCCCTTTGCTCCTTTTATTTCAGATAAATAACTACAAACAAAATCTTTTTTGTTTGATAATTCAATATTTTTTAATTCAGGAATTTCTTTTGTTAAATTAGAAAATTTTATTTCTTTGTGATTTCCAATATAGTGTCTATTCAAAACATAACTATAATATTGAATATCATTTGCGACAATTTTATAGCCCTTCTTTTTGAAATATCGCCCAACAATTCCAGTGCCAGCAAATAAATCACAAAAAGTGACACAGTCCTTATCAACCACCTTGTCTATAGATTCTTCTAAAAATTCCAATAATGATAATTTGCTTCCAATATAATTCATATTATTTTATATACTCAATAAAATCTGCTAGCTTTTTATCATTTTTTGTTCGCCAATAATACTTTCCATTCGCTGCACCACCAACAACAAATTCACCGGCCGTTGATGGAGATGAAAATTCTATGTCGGCGATAGTCGTTCCGTCATCGAGTTTGTCAGCATTTTCTTCTCGTAATTTCTTCACGGCATTTTCGTTACTATAAATATTTTGGTCAATTTTTGAACCTGCTAATACAATATACCTATCTCCATCAATAACTTTCATTCTAGCATCGGTTGTATCTTTAGCGAAGTAAAAAATTTCATCAGTATTGACTTTATATTTGCCCTTATAGACATTCTTCTTGCGACCAGTTTTTTCAGTTTCTTCATAATCAGGAATATTTAACTCTGCATCATCAATAATTTCAGCCTGATCTTTCAAATAATCAAGTGCCTTTTGAGGTGTGATGTTGAAAAATTCTCGCCCTTTGCGAATTCTCGCATCAGCCAAATCTGTAAAAATTTTATGCAAATTTTTTTCAACTTCGTTATATTTTATAGTTTTCAAAGTAGCAAAAATTTCAAACGGAAGCGGAACCGCAGTATTGTCCAACTCCTTTGAACGAACATCAACCTCTCGTGATGACTTACCGATTTTTACCCAATTTTCACGAAAACTTGAATTCGTTAGGATATAAACATATCCTTTATTATTTTCATTTTTCATACTTTTTACTTAGTTATGCAACAGGATTACAAAGCAGGGTACTTTATAGCTTTTGTCACCCTGAACTTTATGTTTAAAACTGAAATTTATTTCAGTCGGTTTATTTAAGTCTGTTTGTTTAATAATTTCTCGTATCTTTTGAATTGATATATCTTCATCAAGATAAACAACTAATAATCTTGGATCAGCTCCAAATCTGCCTTCGTCTTGATGTCTGTAAAGATATTCTGCCACCAATGCAGGATTATTTATAGCTTCTTGTCTCCAATCATCTTTGAACCTTGTTTTAAATTGATTTGTTGGACTTTTTGCAACTTTTTGATCAAATGAAATTCCATCAATAAAAAAATCTACGCCCCTTCTGTGATTTAGTGTTGGGAGTATGTGCTCATTTTTTTCAAAAATAAGAGTTTCAATAAAATCATTTCTAACCGTATTAATTTCTTTAATTCTTCTGTATTTAACAGCGGCAACTTTAACTTTATCATCCTTAACAATGCCAGTGCTTTTTTCGGAATTAATTCTCTGAACAAATCCATCAAAATCACCTTGTGAAAAAGGCCACTCGATTTTTCCAAATCTTAGAGAGTCCCATTCTTTGACTAGTAAATCCATAACATTATTTGCATCCTTTCCACTTTCATACTTTTTTGTTTCTTTAAACAGCTCCCTTATAATATTTTTGCTAGTCTCATAATCCCAATTATTTACAACCACTTTCCATATATCCTTGGCAGCAATATTAGGCACGCTAGTGCCTTTATTTTTGCCACGATTGATAACCTTAAATAAAAGGCCATCAACTTTTTTATGTTCACTTAGGCGCAAAAGATAATTTATGGCATTGTCTTGGCTACCAAGAATCTTTTTAGCTAAATCTTCCGATAATTTTGATTTTATGTATTCCATAATTATTTTTTGAAAATTAAAATATATTCGTGTTTAAAAATATAGTAATCGCTTGATAATGCCCTATAACGCCAAATGCCTTCTTTGTTTTGTTTTGCTCTATTGCCTTCCATATTCTTGATTATAATACTTTTCAAAATAAGTCCTAATTTTTGTGCTTCATTCATACAATAAAATCCTAGCGGAATCCATTGTCCAGCGGTGTATTTATCGCCAATAACAATTGCCAAATATCTGCCATTTTCTAAAATTGAAATCGTATTTTTCAAAACCAACCCAAAACCACTCAAAAACTCTTTTAACGATTTTGCATTTGATAGATCATCTTCCAAATCGCTAAATTTTACAATATCAGCATATGGCGGGTGTAGAATTGCTAAACTAACACTTTCTTTCTTTTGTTTTTTTAAAACCTCGTTTATCGCATCAAAGGTGGAACTTTTTGAGCTATCGCCTGAGATTATTTCTGAAAAATATTTTTCATTATCAACTTTTGATTTCAATTGTTCAACAAGATCTTTTTGTATATCAACACCAATAAAATGTCTGCCTAGGGTTTCAGCTTCGTAGGCAGTTGTTCCGCTTCCAACGAAAGGATCAAAAACGACTTCATTTTGCTTGGTATATCTTGAAATTAGCTGGCGTGGTATTTGCGGAACAAAATTACCGTGATAAAAATTACTATGCTTGCCTGTTTTATCTCGTTCTTGGATAATCCAAAGACTATCAGTCCAAATTTCTGATTCTTTCCAATTATCAAGGTTTAAATCATTAAAATTTGGCATAGCTTATCATTATCCTTGTGATCCTATTTTATCACAAAAAAGTATAAATATAAAATCGTTTTTTACTGCCCCTTTGTGGGCAGAAAAAACACCTTATACCCCTATATAAATAGATAAAAAAACTTATTTTTCCTTATTATAAAAAAAGCAAATTTAAAAAAAGAAAAAAGAAAGAATTTTATTTCACATAACGTATCCGGATGATGCGAAGTTTTTATCTTTCTTCCTTGGTGTTAATTCTCTTAAGAAAAGAAAGACAAAAATTTGGGTGGAAGAAATTTATCCTCCTAATTATTATTTCTCTGTAGCGAAGCGAAAGAGAAAACTTAGATTAAGGTGAATTTCTGTAACCGCATAGGCAGGTGTTATACGCTGTTCTAAAAATATTTATAAATTAATCTTTTGATAGGCCTCCTTATTATTTAAATTAGATTTTTTGTTTTGGGGGAAGGGCAGAGGGGAATTAAAGGGGTGAATGACCTTCCCCCAAAACTCCTTATTTTTTGATTTTATGATTACAATGTGTTTTTTTGTTAGAATAGTTTTTATATTGGATAAATTAATTTACCTTTTGTGTTAAAAAACGGTACTTTGTCCTTATCTTTTGTTAGACCATCTATTGCATCCATTGCTCTCTTTTTTGATTTTATAATACTTGATATCGCCAATATATTATCTATTGGAATATTTTCTGTTGATTCTTTCCAGTCATCCCTGATGTGTTTATCTGTCTTGATTTGTCCATCAATTAATAGGAGATATTCATATTGACCAGTGTCTGATGAGGATATGCCACCTGATTGACCATCTTTTATAAATACTTCAAGCAAATCTATAAATTTTTGAACGTTTCCACTCTTTTTAAAAAAATCTTTATCAGTAAAAAACTCTTTTAGAGTAGTAACACTATCAGATGACATTTTATTTATTCCAAATCTATCTAAAGACTCCCTAATGTCATCGCTTAGCATGTTCAATTGCCCTCCTTTTCCAAAAGCGTTTTCGGTTAGTCTCAAAGCATGTTCTAGATTTGGATTTTTAGCAAGCCATTTTTCAGTAGCTCCTCTTCGTATCCAACTCTCAACAGTTCCAAGAATTCTAATAGCATCACTATCAGAATCACCGGTTTTTGCCTTATAAGCTTCTTTTACTTTTTCATAATGTCTTCTTTCTAAAATATCAACCGCAGGCATTTTTTCCAACTCTTCCTCTATGTTAATGACTTCGCTAACGCTAGAAGATTCCTTATCAATATCATTTAGGGCATTTTCAATATCTCTGATAACAAGTTTTTTATTCGCTTCAACAAAATTGTCAAAATTTCTAGTTTTTACTGCATCTTCTAGATAATCCATTGTTTCAGGATATATACCACGATTAAACAAATCAACAACAGTTCTCCAACCTGTACCAATAAGTTCTTGATTAAACTCGCTCCTTTTGTCATTTATAATAATATCCCTAGTATCTTCTCTATGCTCTCTTAATAATCTATTTAGTTTATTTGTTAATGAAAGCATGAGCATGTTTCTATCCCAATCTGTTTTGCTGATTAATCTTGAACCCATCACATCTTCAATATTTACCTCATCCTCTAAATAAATCAACTCTTTACCTTTTTCAACATATCCTTTTTCAAAAATGTTTTCTAATTCATGTTTGGAAATAAAGCGTAGCAATATTTTTTCAGGATGCTTTATTTTTTCTAGCTTTGCAATAAGCTCATTTTGTCCACCTTCTTCTTTTATTCTATCTATGCATGTTTCTAGATAATTATCATATTCTTCTTGCTCTGTTATTCTTTCTGCTTCAAAATAATTTTTTGCTTCCTCATTATCAATTTTTTCTTGCATTTCATTGGCCACATCATGAGCTTTTTCAAATGAATATTTTTCCATATATTTTTATTATAAATAAATTGAGCGATAGCGAACTCCCATTTCCCCTTTTAATTTTTAAAAAATCTAATTTAAATTTTCCTTATTGCCTATCAAAACTCCTATTAAAAAGAAAATATTTTTTGAATTGCGTATAACGTTTCCGAATATCTGAAGTTGCGCCCGTATTTATTGGCTAAAACTTCAAACATTCACCTGCTTTAATTATATCACCAAACTTTGCTTAATAAAAGCGCAATTTGGGTGGAACAGAAAAGAAAATCACAAATATTTACCTTATTTTAAGCCCTTTTTTAAATTTTTAAACGCCGCTCTTGACATAATTGTGGTTTTGGAGTATAATACAATGTTGACAATAATGTTCAACAACTCATAAGCTCTTTACAGAGGAGAAGTAAAAAATGAAATATATTATCTTTCTGATGGGAATCGTCACTATATGCTTATCCATATATGCGGCAACTCACCAAGCTGAACTTTTCAGCACACCGATGTGGCCTCAGGGAACATTTTTTACTGCCTTGCGAACATTCGGTGCTGTGGTCGTGTGTGTTGGCGGAATTATCCAGTGCAAAGCTTCCAAATACTTTATCTCTGGTATCCCCAACCTCAACTAAACCATTTCATTTTTTTCTTTCTAAGCGCCACCATTTTCCATCAGGAACATAGGTGGCGTTTTTCTTTTCAAAAAAATTTAAAAAAGGGCTATTTTAATTTTCAATATTTGTGATTTTCTTTTCTGTGTAACCAGATATTCGGTGTTAAGTGAAGTTGGCTCGAGATTAACTTTGAGTTAGCAAATACTTTTTAATTGAATTGTGCTTCGATACTAATCAAAACTTTAAGCCAATTTCATTTAACGTATCGGCATATCTGAAGTTTTTGCGGAATGTAATGACGCAAAAATTTGGGTGAGAGAATTTTTTACTCTTTACTGAAATATAATTGAGAAAAATTCTTGAACCAGATATGCCGTGTTATGTGATGTCATTTTTTTATTCCTTATTGTAATTTTCTCAATCCGCTTTTTTATTCAAATTGTAAATAAGTTTTTTTGATTTTGATTTTGGGCAGAGGGGTAGGGGTGAATGCCCAAAATCAAAAACTCCTATTGGTTTGAGTTTTGAATTTGTTTCTGCAATGTTTCTATTTGCTTCTGGTAATCATTGAGTTTTTTATTTAAATTATTTTCTAATTCAATTTGTCTATTATCAAAATCATCACTATATCGCTGAAAAATATAATTTTCTTTGCACAAAACCTCATCCTTACCAACGAAAAATAAAGCTCCGCCACCGACGAAAAGCAATGCGATAAAAACCACAATAGATTTTGGATATTCTTTAGTTTTTTCATTAATCCAAGAACTTGCAATTAGATGTAATATAAAAACAAAAGATAATAATGATGCTAAAACAATAAAGCTAAAACCAAGCAATCTAGATGGGTTGCAAACATTCTTAAAAATTTGTATTTCAATTGATAAAAAAGTTACAATGGAAGCAAAAATACCAAAAACCGTAATAAGATTTGTTGTGTTTGTTGCTAATCTTTTTTCAAAAACTTCCTCTAATTTATCAATTCTATCGCCCTGACTAGACGTGTACTTATTCGCAGATTCTATTTGTGGCGTTACGACTTCTTTTTTTTCGTCAATTGGATTTTGTATTTTATCTTCGGCCATATCTTTAGATGTTAATATCAGGCAATAATGCTTTAAGTGCAAAATAATACATTCGGCCAGATGTATTACCAACTATTGCGACCAATGGAATCGTTGGTCCACCAATAATCATATTTCCAGACACTTCACTGCTGATTGGTTGCATAATAAATCCCTCGACAATAGTAAAGCCATTTTCACCAATAATGGGGGTTACTCGTAATTTTGCCTGTATCGCGTCTGTTATTTGTTGTTTTTTGTCACTAAATTTGATTGGGATCATAAAAAAATAAATTAGCTTGCTACTTCAAAAATCTTTTTAACTAAACTTGTTCTTGCATAAAAAGCACGACTAGTTGATCCATGTCCAGCTCCTTTTGTTCTGGCTTGTATCCATTTTCCATCTTTGCCAGTTAAGGCGCCAAACCCTTCTTTGATTAGTTTCTCTCTGATAAAATCATAATCAGCTTTTATTTCTTTGATCAAATCATCATCTTCGGCAAAATCCAAACTAGCTACTTTCAATAATTCGGCACTTTCAGAATTTTGTCCGTGCCACATTACTGCACAAAAAACCATTGATTTTAATTTTGCCCAACAATGGCTTTCGAAAAACGAATGTTTTTTTAATTCTTCTGGATTAATCATTGTAATTGCCATTGTTTCTTTTGGCGTAAGTTCATTTTTGACGTTATGAAAGCTAACTGACTTTAATTCGTAAGAAAGTCCATTTGGTGCTTTTGAAACATTATTTTCTAATCCTGCTAATATTTCTAAAACTAAACCCTTCCAGCCCTTATTTTGTTTACCAGTTTCATAGGTAGTAATTCCGTGTTGCAAAGCAAGCTTTCGCAAATCTTGTCCGATATGTTTTTTTAAATTATTGATTGCTACTGTTCTTGTAACTATTTTCATATTATTTTTTAGAAATCTTAATTTTAATATTTTTATCTAATTCCTCGAATCGTTTAATTGATAAATCTAAATATTGTTTCTCACTATCAATCCCGATAAAATTTCTACCATAAAGATAGGCCGCTAGGCCTGTCGTTGAACTTCCAGTGAAAGGATCTAGAATTAAATCACCTTTGTTTGTGCTTGCCAAAACAATTCGTCTGAGTAAATCAGATGGTTTTTGTGTTGGGTGCTTGCCAAATTTTTTCTCAATAGGTTTTGGGGTATTGATTGACCAAACAGAACGCATTTGTAGCCCGGGTTTTTTCATTTGATCTTCTGGCCATTCACCATTCTTCATTAAATCGTAGTTAAAAGTATGTTTACCTTTTTTTTCTTTTCTCGCCCAAAGTAAAGTCTCATGACTGGCTGTAAAAAAGCGACAGCTTAAATTTGGTGAAGCATTTGGCTTAAACCATGCAATGTCGTTTAAAAAATGATATTTATTGACTTCCAAAGCAAATCCACATTGATAAATTGAGTGGTAAGTTCCACTAATCCAGATTGTTCCATTTGGTTTTAAAACTCGGCGACACGCTGAAATCCATGTATTATGAAATTCAAAATTTTTCTTTGTTCCATTGGTTAAGTCCCAATCTCCCTTTTTTACGCTAACCATTTGCCCATTTTGACAAGTAAAACTACCACTTGAGAGAAAATATGGCGGATCGGCAAAAATCATATCTACCGAATTTTCTGGTAGAGAGTTTAAAATATTCAAACAATCATCTTTGTATAGTTTAAATTTTGGTTTTTCGTAGTATGGCTTTTGCATGAATAATTTTTTGATAAATTAAAGCTATATCTTTATGCTAGTGTTATTCTATCATAGAATTATATAAATAAAAAATCGTTTTTTACTGCCCCTTTGTGGGCAGAAAAAACACCTTATTACCCCTATATAAAAGATAAAAAAAACTTATTCTTCCTTATTATAAAAAAGCGGATTGATAAAAAATATAAAAAGTAAAAAAATTATTTCACATAACTAGTTATATCCGAACTGATTGATTTTTTGTTTTAGATTGACTATAATTTGGGTGTAAACTTTAAATCATAATGTGTTATGAATGAAAGTTATTACCCGAGCCAAGATCCAATTGCGAAACTGGAACAGGAAATGAAGCTGCGGAAATTTAGTCCGAAAACCATCAAATCCTACTTGCATTATATCACGGATCTGCTCAAATATTCAAATAAAAACCCGAAAACTGTAACTTCAGATGATATTCGCAATTATTTGGAGCATTTAGCCGATAAAAACTCTTCCGCCTCGACACTCAATGGAGCTTATAGCGCTTTCAAGCTCTATTTTGAAAAAATTCTTTGCCGCCGCTTTTTTGTGAACATCCCCCGCGCCAAGTGTCCCAAGAAACTGCCGGAAACACTCACCAAAGAAGAAGTGAAGAAAATTCTAGGAACCATTCAAAATGTAAAACACAAACTCCTTTTAGGACTAATGTATTCTTCGGGACTGCGCGTTTCAGAAGTTGTGATCTGCAAAGTCAAAGACTTGGATTTTGAAAGCCGATTGCTCCGCGTCCGCCAAGCTAAAGGCGCTAAAGATAGAATGACCATTCTCTCAGAAAAAGTTTGCATAGTTCTGCAAAGATACGTGAAAAATAAAAATTCTAATGATTATGTTTTTGAAAGTGACCGGGGTGGTCGATTGACCGAAAGAGCCGCTCAGAAAGTTTTCACAGAAGCCCTGCAAAAGTCCGGCATCAAAAAACCCGCTTCTTGCCACAGTTTGCGCCATTCTTTTGCCACCCACCTCTTGGAAGCCGGCACCAGCATCCGCTATATCCAAGAGCTTCTGGGCCACGCCCGACTGGAAACCACGCAAATCTACACCAAAGTGGCCAATACTAATCTGCAAACCATTAAAAGTCCCTTAGACTAAACTTTTTCTCTTCTTGTTTTTCAAAAAATTATTTTTGGAAACAATCGGTCTGCCGATGCGCCTTTCGATTTGCTTCCGAGCTGTGCCGGCCACTTCCCCGCCAAGACGAGCATCGTCTTTTAGTTTTGGCATACCTTTAGAATCTTTGGTTTTATGAATTTCTTTTGTAGTTCGTTCACCAAGCATAGTCAAGATGAGTTCAAAGTCGTCCATATGATCTCGCAAATTTTCCTTTTTCAATCCTTTTAATTTCTTATACTCACGCGGTTTTACTCCGAAAGTCGCCTGCGAAATTTCTGCTGTCAAAATTTCATAATCGCTATTCTTTTCCGCCCCGCGTTTTTTCCATTCATCCGTCAGTTCTTCTCGAATCGCAATCCCCCGCATACGCATCTCGATCCATTCATCAGGATAGCCTTTCAACTTATATGTCATTCTCATCCGCTTAGCCGTCAATTCCGGATCTTCAATTTCTTGGATGCGTTCGTAACCGGTTTTAGCTAACCATCTTTTCAATGGTTCAGCTTTAGGAGATGGAATAGATTGGATAATGCGAAACATCGTTTCTGTATCAGCACAATCAGTTTCACGCAACTTTCCATCCGAGGCCATTAATTTCAACCGTACGATTTTTTCGTACGCTTCATTAAATCCTTCTTGCATAAGCTTTATTTTTAGATCACTCCAATATCTTTTAGGAATACTACTGCCTGTAAGCACTTCAACGACATCCACCACCGAAAACCACCATTCTTTTTGAAAAATGGTTTTCCTGATGGATTTTCCCCTAAAAATGGCACTGTGACTTTCTGTATTTTCCATATTTTTTTATGTTATAAAATTATAATGATAGTGTATCATTATTTCTAAAATATGTCTTGTGGATAATTTTTCAACCTCCAGATTAAAACATTGTTATTTCTAAGAATAGTCTATATACTGGATTATGGCTATATTATACACAAAAGCTATGCGAATCACCATTGGCGACATTAAAAAAGAATATTTGGGAAAAATCGATGCGTTGGATCTAGATTTGATTTTAGCTGATGTTCTCAAAAAACCCCGTGAATTTGTCCTAGCGCACCCGGAATATGAACTTCCGCCATTGAAAATTGTAAATTGTAAATTGAAAATTGCCCGAAGAATGAGGACCGAGCCTTTGGCCTATATTCTGGGCTCTAAGGAGTTTTTCGGCCTCCCATTCCTGGTATCGCCTGCCACCCTCATCCCCCGTCCTGAGACAGAATTGATGGTTGAGGAGGCCTTGGAGGAAGTCAAAAGTCATCGGTCGTCGATCATTAGGATAATTGATGTCGGGACTGGTTCAGGCAACATCATTATATCGATTGCAAAAAAAATTCATCACACTTGGACACCCGATGTCCATAAGGGACATCGGGTGTCCTTCTGCGCCATTGATATCTCCAAAGCAGCCCTCACTGTCGCGCGGCGCAATGCCAAAAAAAATAATGTCACGGAAAAAATTAAATTTCTACACGGCAATCTTCTTGAACCAATTTTAAAAAGACAAAAATTTGAAATTTGTAATTTGAAATTTGTAATTTTAGCCAATCTGCCATATCTTTCCGAAAAAATTTATACTGCGACTTTGCCGACCGTCAAAAAATTCGAGCCGAAGTCAGCATTGTATTCTCCTAAAAAAGGTCTGGGCCATTATGAAAAATTATTCCGACAGATCAACCTCCTAAAAAAAGATTATCCATCGTCACGCTTAATATGTTACGCCGAAATCAGTCCGGAACAAAAGACTCCGATGCAAAGCTTAGTCCGGAATTTTTTTCCTCTGGCCGGAGTGAACTTCAAAAAAGACTTGGCCGGAAAATGGCGCTTGGCTATCATTACTCTCTGAAAATACCTTGGAAAAACAGCCTGGAAACACAGCAAAAAACCGCCGTTGGCGGTTTTTTGCTTGCCCCGAGATTGCATAGGCAATTTTTCGAGGCTGCGCCTTTAACTCTTGCTGGAAAAGGCAACTCCAGACTGATTAATCTTTTTGAACCAGCCCAGAACGAAGCTCCGAAAAGTTACGGAGCAAAACCCTGAAGGAGACTATTTCTTTCTTTTAGTCGCTTTCTTTTTGGTGGTTTTTTTCTTGGTAACTTTTTTCACAGCCTTTTTCTTGGTAACTTTTTTAGCGACCTTCTTTTTGGTAGCTTTTTTCTTTGTAGCCATTTTGTATTTCACCTTCCTTTCTATTTTTATTTTTCAAATTTATAATTGTTGTTTCGACCTTTTGTTTTAAGCAGAAATGTTTTTTGATAAAAATATTTTCCACTTGATTAAATTATAGACGATTTATTTTTATTTGCAATAGAAAAAAGTTATCCACAGGATAAAATTTTATAAAAATTATTTTTCTATCTTAAGTATTAAGACCTGAAATTATTTTTCTTATTTCTAAAAGTTTTTTAAATTACAAATGTCAAAATCCAAATTACAAATAAATTTCAAAATTCTAATTTCCAAATTCGAAAACAGTTTTGATATTTGGATTTTGTAATTTGTGATTTATTTGAAATTTACCCGCCTCGCGTCGACTCGCCTCGATTCGACGAGATGTCAATTTGAGTCGAAGCGGGCGAGCAAACGTCTTCGCGAGTCGAGGCGGGGAATTAGGATTTTGTAATTTTAGCCCTAAATTATGCCCTAAAACGCTTTTTTGTCCAGTTGACGATAGCGCCGGATAACGTTAAAATTCAAGGGAAGAATACGCTTCAACGCAAGCACGTTAACAACATTTTCGCACCGTCACAAGTGCGAAAACCATAATAAACTAAACATAGAAAGGAAGGTGAAAACTATGGAATTCAACCAAGAATCCAATGATGAGAAGATGGATGAAGGCGAAACTTCCCAAGACAGAGCCAAACAATGGATCCAGGACAATCTCAGAATCATCATAAGCGTCCTCATTGTAGTGGTGATTGCAGGCGGGATTTATTCCTATTCAAAACGGACTCAAGCTCCGACAGTCTCGGAAGACACTACTGCCACCAGTGAAACAACAACTGACAATGGCGACAAGACTGCCGATCAAGCAACAGATCCGGATAAAACTCAAGCGACAGCCAGCAGCTCGACCGCCAAAGATAAAACATCTGCTATCGCTGCCAACACCAGCCAAGAAACTGAAACTTCATTCGTTGAAACAGCTGTAGCGGGCGACGGAATGACAAAGCTCGCACGCAAATCTCTCGCGAATTATCTCGAAAAAAATCCTGATTCGGCCTTGAGCGCTGAACACAAGATCTACATCGAAGATTATCTGAGAAAGAATGTCAAGCAGCAAAAAGTTTCAGTCGGAACATCTGTAGAATTTTCAAAAGACCTCGTCAAGACGGCTATTGAAAAATCCAAGACACTTAGCCCTCAACAGCTTCAGAACCTGCATAAATACGCAGTAAGAGTGCCATCCCTATCTTGAAAGACGAATCAGTAAAGTTGAGTTAAAGAAAAATTCTGCTGTTCTTTTATCTAAAGAAGTATATTATTACTACCTTTCTGAATAACAAAAATCCCTGCCGATGAGGCAGGGATTTTTGTTACCGGAAAAAATCAATACACCACCACCCAATCACCGACCTTGAAACCGTTTTTTTCGCTCATTCCGGCGTTAATCTCTAAAACGCTGTCCGCCAAGACATTTGGCCTGACAATTTCAGCGGAATGCGCCGAAAAATTCTTTTCTATATACACGATCCGACCGGAAGATATCCATAAAATATCCAGATCGAATTGCATATCTTTCATCCAAAAAGCATATTCCCCTTTTTGCGGAAAAGTGAATAGCATGGCACAAGACCGACAAAGAGCCTTTCTTCCGCCCAGACCTTTCTGATACCCCGCGCCTCCTCTGGGCATTTCAGTAATGAAGGTTTGCCCATCGATCCGAACAATATGCCCCCAAAAAGTATCTGCCCACAATCCGGCCGCCATTACCGCACCGATTATCAGGCATAGGATGATTTTTTTTCTTCCCATCATATTGGAAAAATTAGCTAGCACTCTTCAAAGAAGATATCTTCTTATTTACTATGATTAAGATACCGGCCATCATCAAAGCTACAACAAAAAGAGCGATCCCCTTCCCAATCACCCGAGTATTAAGTGCTATTATGGCGACAACGGTCGTCACCGCCCAATAGCTTGCCACAATTTTCTTCTGTGACCAGCCCAGTTCCATCAGCTTATAATGCAAATGATTCTTATCCGGCAAAAAGATCGATTTCTGATTTTTCAGTCTTTCTCCAATTACCCAGATAAAATCCCCGATTGGAATAGCCATAACCAAAATGGCGGTGGCTACTTTAGCGCCGGAAAAGATTGACATAACCGCCAAGGAGAAACCCATAAACATCGCTCCCGCCGTACCAGCCATAATCATCGATGGATTGAAGTTAAATATCAAAAATCCCAAGACGGTGCCCATCAGGATGGCACAGATGATGGCAATAGGCGGCTGATTCACTTCCGGACGGAAACTCAGGATAAAAATAGTAACGACGGTTATGAAAGTTATACCGCTGGACATCCCATCAATCCCATCCGCCCAATTCATAGCATTCATAACTAAAACTATCCAAAAAATCACTAGCATCACTGAAAAAATTATACCCAGACCGGAATCCAATTTTAAAATTCCACCCGTCAGCGGATTGGTTATGTAATATATCCTGATTCCCATAATGAACACCAGAATAGACACTGCGACTTGGATGAAAAGCTGGATCTTCCAGAACAATTCTTTCAGATCATCCAAAAATCCGACCACCAGAAGGATGAGACTGCCCAAACAGAAACCATACAATTCCGGCGTGGCGAAAAGATCTTGATTTAAAAAAATAGTGGCATTGAAAGCCACGACCATAACAAGTCCGCCCAACCGAGAAACTCCCGGCAGATGGATGTGCCGAAGACTGTCTCGCCCGCCTTGCCAATGAAGTTTTTTGGAAATCCAAATAGCCGCTAAAGCCAAAACGATAGTTATGAGAAGAGAGTCAAGAAATGGGAAAAGGTATTTCAGCATTATTTTTCATTAGTCTTGTTATTGTTTTCTCATTTTTTCTGTCACCCAAAATTCTCCGAAATATTTGCCGAGCATTATCCTAGTTTGCGACTCAATGGCCGGCAATGATCCGAGAAATGGTGCGATTATCGGCACTAGAGCCCATTGCAACAGCATATAGATGTTCCTCCAGCGGGAATATTTTTTCGGACGGGGCGGCATCAAAAGGAAGCTGAGTGACATCGAAACAATGAGCCCAGCCATCGCCAAAGTCATCAGATAACGCGTGATGAAAGGCAAATTATGCGCCAAGACCGATTGATTGAACTGGTCCCCGCCGAAAATGAGCGGCAACCATCCCAAGACAGCCAAAATGACCGAAGCAGTCGCCCAACTATGATGGCCTTCCAGCATCTCAAAAGCGATTTTTATCTTTTTCCGCAGACTTATTTTTTTATTCGGCACGATGGCACGCATAATGACCGGGAAATTCTCAATACCATAAGCCCAACGCCGCTTCTGCTTGTATTGGTTTTTGATGGTCTTCCAATATGTTTCCGCCAGCACCGCATCCAGAGAAATCGGCAAATAGATTGGTTTTACTTTGTAATCTCCGTTGTAATAAGCGAAACATTTCCAATAGATTATCGAGTCTTCACTGATCATATTGAGCGGCCAAAAATCGACCTCACATAACGTTTTGAAAGGCTCGGAATGAGAAGAAAAAGTCACCATACCTTCGTCCCGCGTGCTCTGGAAGATGTGCCAGAAGCTGGAACCTGTCACGATCACCCGCACGAACGCATTCGTATCCCACAGATTATTGTGGTACATCGGCAATGGCTGATAACTACGCTGCAAGCGCTTAGGATCGGTGATATATTCATAAGTCAAAGCTGCAAAATATTGCGGATGTGCCACGCTGTCGCAATCGAAATTGGAAAAAACGACCTTTTCCAAATCGATCTTCTTCTCTTCCAAATATTTCCTCAAATACCGTGCGGCAAAGGCGGCATTGGAACCTTTGGCTTTCATCTCGTCATCTTTGACGATGTGTGTCGTCACGAGAAAATCTCCGAAAACTCCTCGGAATTTATCCTTCAGATAATTCACTTTTTCCAATCTTTGCTTCTCCGGCTCCCGCTCTTCCGTAGCGAGCAGGATGATGAATTGCTGGTTGGGAAAATTCGCGTCAGCGATGGCCGCAAGGGCCGGCTCGATGATTTCCGCCGGTTCATTGGCGGTCGGCAACATCACTACATGCACAATCTCCCGCCAATCAAGAATTTTATTATCCGGAGACGCTGTGGCAGATGCCGCAATCGCTTCGACTTCTTTCAGGTACGCGCTATTCTTGGCGATTTCTTTCCTGATGATTTTCCTCTCGCTTCGAGAACATACATTGCAATCATTCAGACTTTCTTTCATCTGCTTTATCCTCGCAGAGATCATCGCCATATATTTTTCCGGATAGGTTATATTCTGACATCTTTCCCACCAATCAATCTCTTTTCCCTCTCGCAAACGTCGATATCCCTCCACGGAATAATAGGCAATGAAGATTGTCCGATAGATCCAATAGATATCGAAAATAATAATGAAAACCGCCACATAGATCGGCAAGAAGAACGAGAAGAAAAACATCCCCAAAAGCGTGAACCAAGTCAACACTCCAGGAATGATTTCCAGCGCTCTTTGCCAGCGGCGTTCCTTCGGATCTTTAGTTTTTGGATCAGGAAATTTAAACATTTTTTAATCCGCCTCCGCTAAAGCTCCGGCGGACGAGCTAGATTGAGTTAATTCTCCGCGGCTTGCCGCGAATAGGGTCCAGGGCTTGCCCTGGGGTTGATACCGCTTCATTCTAATAATTTATCATCATAACACTCGCTGCTGCGATAATCAGGCTTATCTGAACCATTAATGAGGCCAGCAGCAGGACATAACTGGCTATTCTTTCCTTTTTAACAAAAAAATAGGCGGCGAGGCATGCATTCAATACGAATATTATTATCCCGATAATCGGCAAAATGAAGACTTTTTTCCAATCACCCAGAGAATCTACTCCGAAATATACATTATAATGCAAAATAATATCCCCGTCAAGGCGGTTGATGAAAATGGCAATCGCGATCCAGTTGATGACATTCGCAATCACATTCAGCGCCAAAAGCCATAGAACAATCCTATTTTGAAAAAATTCCTTCTCCAAAATATGTTTTTCAAAAAAAAGCTTGAATTTGCTTTTCAAACTTTCCACTTGTCTCACTTTTATTTTTTCCAATGACTGATCCATATTGTATATTAAGAAGCATTAATCTGCAGTCGGCCTTTCCAGAATCATCACTTCGACTGTCTTTTCACCTTCAGTTATCTTGGCCACATCTTTGTCGATTTTACTGAATTCTTTGTGTGCGGCATTGAAATGATTGACCGATGTTGTGAGGCTATTGCCCAATTTCTTCATAAAATCTTCATAGCTCAGGATATGCTTGCCCAATTTTTCCACATTAGCCCGAATCTCCTTGGCACTTTCCTCAATTTCAAGCGCCCGTAGTCCCTGAAGGACCGTTTGCAGATAGGCGAAAAACGAAGTCGGCGAAACGATAATAACTTTCTTATCGCGGAAAGCATATTCGATCAAGTCGCGCGTAGCCACCTTGACCGCCCCGACTTTGTTCACTAAAAGATCATAGTAGATGGCTTCGGACGGAATAAACATAAAAGCGAAATCCATCGTCCCCTCGCCGGGCTTGATATATTTGGACGTTTCATCGATGCGATTCTTCAGATCCTGCTTGAACAGCTTTTCCAGTTGCTCTTTTTCTTCAGTTTCTCTGGCGGCCAAAATCTTCTCATAATTCTCCAAGCTGAATTTGGAATCGATAGGGATAATTTTCTTCTGCACGAAAACCACGGCGTCCACAATCACACCGTCTTTGAATTTATATTGCATCTGATAAGAGTTGGGTGGCAAAACATTTTTCAAAGTTTCTTCCAAAAAATATTCACCCAAAACTCCTCGTTGTTTTGGATTTTTCAAAATGTCTTGCAGATTCTGCAGTTGGGAAGAAAAATTGACCACCTGCTTATTGGTCTCTTCGAGCTTGGTGAGCCCTGCCACCACATCCGCGATCTGACGCGCCGATTGCCCCGTAATGCCCTGCATCGTGCGCATAGTATTTTGTATCTGGTCTTGGGTAGCCCGATGAGTTTCGGATAATTTGTTGTCCATCGTATGGCGGAGTTCGCGATTCTGTTCGGACAAAAAAGCGAGCCTTTCCAAAATAGCCGCCGATTTATCACCCTCTTTCCCGCTTTCCAATTTTTTCTTCAAATCCAAAGCAAACCACACTAAAGCAGCGCTTATAAGTATCAGAATAATAACTAATATATTAAGCATTTTTATTTTTGAAATTTATTCGTAATTCGTACATTCATACCAATTCGCCTGCCTCGACTTGCGGAGACGTTCACTCGTCGACGCAAGGCGGGTAATTCGTAAGGACTACTCACATCTTGCGCTTGGCGATGAATTGTCTGAGTCCCGTAATCTTATTAATCAGCTCCTCGTGCGGACCTTCCAGAAATTCCAAGACGAATTTGTCCAGCATATTCAAGCGATATTTAAATTCGTCCATCGTCATCAAGACAAAGCTGATTTCCTTGCCAATTTCCGCCTCCAAAGACTGCATCAAATTGTTGAGCCTAGCTTTGGAGATATTATCTCCCACCAAGATCATATCCGCTTTACTCTTGTGATAGTTGATGAAAGCCCCGCTGATGACTGCTAGTTTGATGTTGCCGACTTTGCCCACCCGTGCCAAACTTTTGCAGCTGGGCGAAGTATTGGATTTGGCGATCAGATTTTTCAATTCGGGGTAGAAGTAAAATTCTTGATTGAGTTCATAGAAAAAAGCACCTTTCTTCGTCCTTTTCAGAATGAATTTCATATTAGCCAAATTGGTCAGTTCCCTTTTCGCTTTGGCGGTATCGAGCATATTTTTTTTCACGATATCCGGCGTCTCGAAAACTTGCTCCGGATTCTGCAAAAAAAATCGCAGCAGACGCGCCCGCTCCTTCGAACCGAAAAGATTTTCCAATATTTCCGACATGCCATTTTTGTCCGCGAACTTTCCCCTTATTGACAATTCGCGAGATATTTTAAGTGATTTTTATTAACCTTTGCTATACGTCAAGTATAATATCAGGCCGCTAAAAAGTAAAGCTGGCGCCAAAATGGGCGCCAGCAGTGATTTTCTTGAAAAATTATCTATACCACCTTCCATTCCTTTTTCCGCCACGCTTCATCCTGACGGCACAGCAAATAATCTGCGCTTTCCGGAAAAGCCATCACATCTTCCACTACTTTTTCCATCCGCATTCCTTGCGAACCCTTAATTAGAATTAGATCTCCTTCTTTCGCAATTTCTTTCAATTTTTTCCCCGCACTCATCGGATCAGGAAAACTGAAGATTTTTTCCGCCGGGAAATTATGTTTTTTCAGTTCCTCGGCGGCAAATTGCATCCGGCGACCGACAGCGAAAAAAACATCGCCCTTGGCTTCCAAAAATTTCCTAGCTACCTCACAATGACCCTCTTCTGTATCCTTGCCCAGCTCCAACATATCTCCCAGCACCGCAATTTTCCGCGATGATTTGATTTCTCGCATAATTTCCAAAGCTGCTTGCGCACTGACCGGCGAAGAATTGTAACTGTCATCGATGATGAAACTATTTTTTATTCCGGGAATCAGCGTCATCCGGCCACTGGGCAAAGAAAAATTAGTGAGCGCCGCCGCAATTTCCACCAGATTAAGCTTGAATTTGATGCCCACCGCCACAGCCGCCAAAGCGGCATAAATGCTGTGACGCGCCAGAACATTATTCAACCTGACGGGAAGCATAGTACCCTTATAGCTCAATTTAAAAGAAATGCCCTTGATTTCTTTTTTGCCAGAATCTTCTCCCTCAACATAATTGAAAAGGACCTCTTTGGCCTGGATGTCCGCCTCCGGCGAAAAACCGAACGTCAAAAAATCCGATTGTTCATTCTTATTCTGACTTTTCAGTTTAGCGATGTTCGGGTTGTCGATGTTCAAAGCAGCCATAGCGCTAGGAAGTGATTTTTCCACCAAAGTCCATTTTTCCTTGGCCACGCTGTTCAAATTTTTGAAATATTCCAGATGGCTGCCGGAAATATCCGTAATCACAACGGCTTCACAATGGATAAAACTGGTCAGATAATCCACATCGCCCGGCCGATCAGCTCCCATTTCCAGAACCAATATCTCAGGATATTCGAATGGAAAAACAATTATCCATAGCGCTTTCAAAAACACTCCCAGCCACCTGAAAATCGATCTGCCGCCGCTTTCACTCCCGATAATGGTCAAGGGCAATCCAATCTCATTGTTATAATTCTTCTCATTTTTCCTCACTCGGGCATATTTGGTCATCACCTCGAAAACCGCCTCTTTAGTTGAAGTCTTTCCGACTGATCCGGTGATGCCAACAATGCGCGGATTATACTTATTGAGTATCGCCACCGCCAAAAGACGTAGCGTCTTTTCGAGCCATAATAATTTTTTTGATTTACCTGCCCCGTGGGAGTGTAACGACTTTACGGGGTTAGTTTGATTTTTCATTGTCAGTTTGTTCTTTATTATTTTCTTCCTCTTCATTTTTCAGAGAATATTTGCTGAGATCGTGGGTATTATTGAATTTTTCAATATCCGCTTGAGTATACTTCTCGGTGGGTTGGATGTTTTTGTAATTCAAGAGAAATTTCATAAGTTCTCCCCAAGTCGGCGCAGCGCTCGATTCCGCCCAATCCACACCTTTCGGATTATCTATTCTCACTAGGACTGTAAAACGCGGGTTATCAACCGGTGCAAACCCGGCGAATGATCCGATATTCTGTCCTTCCTGATAACCTTTCGCGTCCGAACTGGCCACCTGAGCCGTTCCGGTTTTTCCGCCGACCAGATATCCCGGGACATCGGCCATCTTTCCTTCTCCATTCACCACCACGCTCCTTAGCATAGTCGCAATTTCATCGGCGGTCTGCTGCGTAACAACACTGCGCACTTCTTGTGGCGCTATTTCTTCCTGCGCACCATCCGGATGGATGACTTTCTCGACTATCTCCGGTTTCATCAATTTCCCCCCACTGGCCAAAGCGTTATACGCCGCGACCATCTGGATAGGCGTAACTGTTATGCCCTGTCCGAAAGAAGCAGTAAAAAAATTAATATCCGTTCTGAAATTTTTTAAATTGGCCAGATTGCCGGCGCTTTCCCCTGGCAACTCAATGCCTGTTTGGCTGCCAAACCCGAATCTTTTGGCGTAATCCAGAAAATTAGCATTCCCCAATTTCTGCTGCGCAAATATCGCCCCCGTATTGATCGACATATCTAAGACTTGAGTCATCGTCTGCTTGCCGTATGCTTTGAAATTGGCGTTTCTTATGGAATAGCCCGCTTCACTGACTACGCCCGTATCCACAAAAGTCGTATCGGGACTTATGCGCCCAGCATCAATGGCCGAAGCTAAAGTGATGGTTTTAAAAATGCTGCCACATTCATAAGGATCGCTGACAGCCAAATTTCTAAAACTGGCCATATCTTCGCCTTGGTAATTATTCGGATTGAAATCCGGATAACTGGCCATTGCCATTATTCTGCCCGTACCAGGTTCCATCACGATAATCGTACCTCTTTGCGCGCTGAATTTGACTATTGCGCTTTTGAGAATCTTTTCAGTTTCATATTGGATGATATGATCAATAGTCAGAACCATTCCATCCCCGTTTTCAGCCGGAATGATATTTTTGTCTCCCGTCGGTATCCAGAAACCGGAATTAGATTTGTCCTGAGAAAGCTGTCCCGGATGACCAGCTAGTTGCGTATCGAAATAATTTTCCACCCCGTAGCGTCCACCTAATCCATTTTCTCTCCATCCCACAAATCCCAAAACTTGCGAAGCCAAATTCCCCGCCGGATAATAACGGAAAGCTTCATCCGACAGATGGACTCCTTCCAATTTCGAATCATTCAATTTCGCCACTTCATCATCGCTCAAGCGATGTTTCAGCACTTCATACATATCATCCGACTTGGAAAGTTTACCCCGAATATCATTCTCGTCAAGACCGAGGATAGAAGAGAGCGCCTTAGCGACTCCAGCCGAATCGAACATCTCACGCGGCACAGCATAAGCCATTTTGGAATCTTTGTCCACGGCCACGGGATAGAGCGAATCCGAGTCTTGCAAAAATATCTCCCCGCGCTGAGGAAAGATATCTCTCAGAATCGAATGTTGATTGTCCGCTAATTTTTTGTAATAGTCAAAAGCATAAACTTGCAAGAAATACAACCGGAAAAAGATAACGCCGGCAAAGGTAAAAATCAGGAAAAACAGGACATACACCCGCATCTCAAGGCTCTTTCCTTTTTCTGATGAACTGCACCGATTGCCTGTTTTGCAGCGATTATTCAGTAAGACTTTAAGCGCCATATTCCGTTATTTTAAATCCTATTTCATCGCGACCGGTCCGTTAAGCTCAAGATATGTGGCATTGTTCAGGCTGACCAAGTCCAAATCTTGTGTCACCTTCTCTATATTATACATCGACATCAGTTCCACCTCTTGGATTCTGCTTTTCTTGTTTGCCTCTTGAAGGCTGAGCAAACTGCTTTGTAACGCCTTCAGTTCATAACCCTTGGCCGCCAAACTGTTGACTTGGAACAGATAGAAAGCTCCCGAAAAAACGACGATCGCTACCAAAGCCAGCCAAGCGCTTTTCAGTTCCAGTTTCAGATTTATCTGCGAACCTCTCTGACTGGCATTCTTCTTCACGCCGCGATAATGGCAGTGACGCATATTCAAAACGCTGCAGTTCGAAGCTGCTGTTTTTTTCCGGTGGCCGGAATTTCCTTTACTGAAATTCCTAAGGCCGAAGATGTTTATGGTTGAAATTCCCAACATTAATTTTCAGTCCCCCTGAAAATTATTTTTTGTTTATTTATATTTTTTCGCAAACTCGCAATTTTGCGCTTCTGGCGCGCGGATTGTCACCTAACTCTTCTTCGCCGGCAATGATCGGTTTTTTAGTGACCACTCTCACGCTCGGAACTCTGCCGCAAGCGCACTGCGGCAAACTCGGCGGGCAAATGCATCCCCTTGCATTTTCCCTGAAAATATCTTTAACAATCCTATCTTCTAATGAATGGAACGCGATGACTGCCAATCTTCCTTGTGGAGCCAGACTTTCAATGGCCACCGGCAAAAAATTCTTCAGATTCGAAAGTTCCTGATTGACTTCAATACGAATAGCCTGGAAGGTGCGCGTCGCCGGATTTATCTTCCCGTGCCTATATACGCTCGGCACCGCCGTTCCTATAATCTCTGCCAATTCTTCGGTAGTGACTATTTCTTTCTCTTTTCTATTCGCCACAATTCTCCTTGCGATACTAGTGGCGAATCTTTCTTCCCCATAATTTTTAATGATTCTCTGCAGCTCCGCTGGCGGATATTCATTCACGACCTTCCAAGCGGTCAATTCTTGTGCTGCGTCCAATCGCATATCCAGTTTCTCATCCCGCATAAAACTCATACCTTTGCCGATCAACTGATCGCTCGACCAGCCCAGATCCGCCAAAATCGCATCCACTTTTTCTATTTTTAAATCGGCCAGAATATTTTCTAAATTGGAAAAATTGTCATTAACCAGAATCACTCTTTCATCTTCCCTATTCTCTTTTCTGAAATTTTCTATCGCCTCCTTATCCGCATCGATTCCTATCAACTTTCCCTCGGTGATTATTTTTAAAATCTCACGGCTATGCCCGCCACCACCAAATGTCGCATCAACCACAATGCTGTCATTTTTTAAGTTCAGTGCTTCAATCGTTTCTTTTAGCAATACAGGCTTATGGATAGACATCCGGTTTAAAATCCAAATTTCAAAATCCAAATTTCAAATCAATCTCCAATGACAAATTTCAAATTTTTGTCATTTAGATTTTGCCCGCTTCGCGTCGACAAGCAGTCGTCTTTGCGAGTCGAGGCGGGGATTTTATTTGTCATTTGTAATTTGTAATTTGTAATTTTTTTAATACACTCCTAACTTCCCCAATTGCTCTGCAATCTCATCTGTATTTTTTTCCGCATTTTTCTTGTATTCGTTCCATTTCTTCTCATCCCAGATTTCCAAACGGTTGAAGAGTCCGGCAATCACCACATTCTTATCAAAGCCCGCATATTCTTTCAAATAATCCGGTACTAAAACTCGTCCTTGTTTATCAATTTCACAATCAGTCGCACCGGCCAACATAAGTCGCACGAAGCTTCGAGTAGCCGCTTCTCCCACCGGCATCGAACCGAGTTTGCCCGCGATCTCTTCCCAAGTCTTCATCGGATAGACAAAGAGGCATTTATCGAGCCCGCGTGTCACCACTACTTTATTTTTCAGTTCAGATCGAAACTTGCTCGGTACAGCCAATCTTTTTTTCGGATCTATGGAATGTTGGTATTCGCCGATGAACATAATATAATTTACCACTTTACCCCACTTTTATACCACGTGGCTCTATTTTACTCCACTGACATACATCGGTCAACACGCCGCTCCATGAAAAATAAAATTAAAAAAAGCCCATTAAATGGACTTCCTTCAAAAAGTTATGCACAGTTTTTACACCATCTCACTCGAAACGACTCTCGCTATAAACAAAAACCGGAGATACATGTTCTCCGGTTTTATATACAAGATGTTTATTTCTTCTTATTCCTATTGGCTTTCACGCGATCGCCTTCGCTCAAGAATTGTTTCCGCAGGCGTACGGATTTGGGCGTGACTTCCAGATATTCATCTTCGTTCATCACTTCCAATCCCCGTTCAATATTGATTTCCATCGGTGGAGTGAGATGAATGGCTTCGTCCGCGCCGCTGGATCGCATGTTACTCATCTGCTTGCCCTTGGTCGGATTGACTGCCATCTCGTCGCCCTTGATGGCGTTACCGATGACTTGTCCTTCATACACTTCCGCACTGGCTCCGATATACAACGTACCACGATCCTGCAAATTGGCCAGGGAAAATCCAAGCGCTTTCCCAGTCGCCATCGAAGTCATCGCACCGACTTCTTTTCTTCTGATGTCGCCAACGAATGGCCGGAATCCGATCACCCGAGAACACAAAATACCTTCGCCTTTAGTGTCCACCATAAATTGTCCGCGATATCCCAAAAGTCCGCGCGTCGGAATTTCAAAAATCATTCTGGTTTGGCTCCCGTGCGGCGCCATATCCACCATTGTGCCTTTACGCTTCCCTAAAGTTTCAATGACTGAACCGGACATTTCCGTCGGCACATCGATTGTCACTTCTTCGAACGGTTCACTTTTCACGCCGTCAATTTCCTTGATGATGACTTGCGGCTGGGAAACTTGCACTTCATAACCTTCTCGGCGCATATTTTCCAAAAGAATGGCGATGTGCAGTTCTCCGCGACCGGACACACTGAAATATTCCGAAGTGGAAAAATCGATTTTCAGTCCCATATTGACTTCCAGTTCTTTTTCCAATCTTTCCCTGATTTGTTTGCCGGTCACAAATTTTCCTTCACGTCCCGCAAACGGCGAATCATTGACCAAAAAGCGCAGCGTAATGGTCGGCTCATCGATGGCAATGGCCGGCAAAGATTCTTGGGCCGCTTCTTCACAGATCGTTTCTCCGATTTCAATCCCGGGAAACCCCGCAATCATAGCAATGTCACCCGCAATGGCTTCAGCCACTTCTTTCCGATTAGTGCCTTCAAAAGTATATAATTTAGTGACGCGTCCGGTAGCGATTTCACCATTCACTCTTTTAACGGTCAAAGTCTGACCCATCGCAATCTTGCCGTCATAGATTCGCGCCACCGCCAAACGTCCCAAAAAATTATCATAACCCAAATTGAACGGCTGAGCCAAAAGTTTGGCATTGGCATCGCCTGAAGCCGGCATAACTTTTTCCAAAATAGTATCTAGGAGCGGCGTCAGATCCTTAGCCACGTCGTCCATATGGCGCTTGGCCACACCTTGCTTGCCAATGGCATAGATAGTAGTAAAATCCAATTGTTCGTCATTCGCGCCTAGATCCAAAAACAGCTCGAAAACTTTTTCTTGGGCCGCGTCCGGATCCGCCGCCGGCTTGTCAATCTTATTCAAAACCACGATCGGCTTCAGTCCCAATTCCAAAGATTTTTTCAAAACGAATCTGGTCTGCGGCATCGGACCTTCCTGTGCATCCACCACCAAAATCACACTATCAATGGAACGCAGCACGCGCTCCACTTCACTGCCGAAATCGGCGTGCCCTGGGGTGTCCACGATATTGATCTTGGTGTCTTTATAGAAGATGGAAGTGTTCTTGGAATAGATGGTGATGCCCCGTTCTTTTTCCAAGGCGTTAGAATCCATACTAATAGCGTCGTCCGTGACCATACCGGTCTGGCGCAAGATGGCGTCGGTGATGGTGGTTTTACCGTGGTCCACGTGCGCAATAATGGCGATATTTCTGATTTCCATAAAATTTTTTGTAATTAGAAAAATTAAAAACGCTGTTTGTACCAGCGCTGAGTCAAGTAACTAATTGATAATAGCAGGAAAACTGGAGGATGTCAAAGGCCTCACGCCGGTTCCGGCCGCTTGGATTCAAATTTGGACTTTTTCCCGACAAAGAAAGCTTTTTCGATCCTGATCCAAAAGATGACCATAAAAGTCAGCCAAGCCGCGCTGACGAGCATCCGTGTGTCGGGATAATAGAAAAAAAATATCCAGCTCAAAATGACAAGGCTGGTGCAGGTCGGATGGGCGCATTTGCCATAGACACCCGCTCGGACAATCCGCTTTTCCGAACAGGCATCCGGATTGAATCGATCCCGCCAATAGAGAGCACTGACAAAATGGTAAACCAAAAAAATCGCCAAAGGGAGGATGACCCACCAATGGTTGAAACTTTTTTTGAAAATTATTTCAGGAGAAACGGCATAGAACGCCAAAAACACCCCGACGGCAATCAGACTCCACAAAACCAGATGAGTTATTATCCTACGACGGTCAAGCATATATGTACGTTAAGAATTGCTTGTTTATAATACAAAATGCACCTATGCTTATTTCGCAGAACAATCCGCTCCGAAAAATTCATTCTACGCCCGCTTGTTCACAGTGAAGACTTGCACGTCTTCGGAACTAATTGTATAATTCAAGTGTAATACAAACATAAAAATAAAAGACGCCCCAAAATTCAGGCGTTAAAAAACAATGGAGGAAAAAGATAATAATGAAAAAATTCAAAGTCTCCGCGAGATGATTTATAGCGCTGAGAAAACTTTACAAGGAGCCAAGACGATGCTTTTGCAGCTGGAAGGCAAGAAGAAAGTCGGCCGCAAGAAAAAATTGAGCGAAGATGACGCCGAAAATGGAAAAGTCATCGAAGGCACCTTTGACGGACAGATTATGATCGGGGCGGACGGAAAGCAATATCCCGTGCCGGCCAACTATGCTTCCAAATCAAAACTCATCGAAGGAGATGTTTTGAAGCTGACCATCACGCCGGACGGTTCTTTCATCTATAAGCAGATTGGTCCGACGGAACGCAAAATCATCCTCGGCGTCGTCAGTGTTGATCCGGACGGCAATTATTTCGTGGCCGCCGAAGGCAAAGCTTACAAAGTCCTTCTGGCCTCGATCACCTATTTCAAAGTGGAGCCGGGAGATGAAGTCACTTTGGTCGTTCCCCGGGATATCGATTCAGACTGGGGTTCGATTGAAAATGTCCTGCAGAAAGGCCGCGAACATAAAACAGAAGCTGCATCTCCAAAAAAGATGCGCAACATTGATGATGTCATAAGCGAAAATCCCCACCTGGAGAAGAAATTATCCTCGGAAGAAACCACTTCCGCCGGCGATTCGCTTATGGACGAGTGGACACCGGATCTGGAAGAGTTGAAATTGGAACTTAAGAAAAATGGCTCTGATTAAAAAACAAAAATAAAAATAAAAATAAAAAAATGGAAAATATGCAACCAGTCGCGAACACGGAAAGTGAAGCGATGTCGACACGAGATTATTGGCTGGGAATGATAGTGGGCCTGCTCATCGGAGTGATGTTTATGCCCGTACTTAAAATGGCTAAAGCTGATCTATATGCCCAGCTCCGTCTGGCCATCATCCCCTTTTTCCTGATCGGTACACCGCTAGGACTTGCCGTCTGCCATATCATCAGCAAGAAAATAGCTTTTATGTGGCAGTTCGGAAAATTTCTCGTCACCGGCATAATGAATGTCTTGGTCGATTTCGGCACATTGGCCATCGTCACCGTCCTTTTCCGCAATTTTCTACAGATTAATTCCACCGATACGATGCTGACTGTCGGAGCGGCCATCACCTTCTATTCCCTTTTTAAAGCCGTTTCATTCACCGTTTCTAACATTAACAGTTATTTTTGGAACAAATATTGGACTTTCGACAAATCGGGCGGCAAGAAATCAGAATTCATCCAGTTCTTCATCGTCAGCATCGTCGGCTTCCTCATTAATGTCATCGTAGCGTCAGTAGTTTTCAAAAACATTTCTCCATTAGCTGGCATGAACTATGACCAATGGTCGCTCATCGGCGCCGCCTGCGGTTCGATTGCGGGACTTTTCTGGAATTTCTTCGGGTATAAGTTTGTCGTGTTTAAGAGCTAGTTTTCAGTTATCAGTCTTTAGATCACAATATATTCAAAAACCGAGGCGTGAAGCTTCGGTTTTTTTATTCCACCACGATCATCGCTTTCCTGCCTTGTTCGATATTTTCCGCCTTCCCCGGAAAATCGTGGATGGCATCATACAGAACATCCATATCATACCGGTAATTCTCCCCTCTTTTAGTGCCGGGATCATTAGTGATGATAGTATCGTCGTCATAACCGGTCAGGACTAAATTATGATAGAGTGGCCCGGGCGGCGTGAAATATGGATTGTCGAGCGCGCGGCCGGCGGCCGGCACAATGATGGGTTTGCCCAAAGCCAGATATTTTTTCAGATCCGCCGCCGAAAAATCATAAATGACTTTCAAATTTTTCATCCCATAGAAATCCCCGGCCAGTTTGGCCGTCTCCACCGCCGTCGTATCTTTGTAATCGCCATAATTTTTCATTTCAAACGCCACCATTTTTTGGATTTCCCTTTCAGCGATGATCGGCGTCAACGATTTTTTGTCCAGATAATATTTCACCATCACGAGTGAGGCTTCTTCGCAAGCTTCTTCGTGCACCGCGTCCCAACGCCCCAGCGGCGCCTGCGAAGTGAATGGGACTTGAATGGCGGTTTTTTCCGGCAAAGGCGCAGCGGCCATCTCCGGCTGCACCGCGGCTATATTTTCTTCCGTCACGCTCGGCACCTCAGAAATTTTTTCCTTGATCTGCGTGGACAGATTTTCATCTACCTTCGTATCCACATTTTTACCGCTACTACTACCATTTGATCTTTTTCCGCGGATAAAATTGATTTCATGATCAATCATATATCCCAAAGAAGTCTTCATCTGCGAAAAAGAAACCTTGAACGATTTGGTCTCACTGATCATTTTGAGTTCCAGCCCAACCAGAAGAGTCAGTGCCAAAAACAGAACGGTGATATTTTTCCAAGTGATTTTTCGACAGGCCGCGGCTACTAAAATTTCCAAGATGAAAAGTATGCTGGCGGCGTCATAAAACGCATCAATAACTTTGCCGGTGCGGCCAAAAACAAAAGTCTGATGAAATTCATCACTCGCCCCGTAGAGAGCCACTAGAATAAACGCCCACCAGAAGGCGTAGCGAGGAAAGAATTTATAACCGGCATAAAAAATCCGCCACAGGAGAAAGGCCAAAATGGCAAACTCCACAAAGTGCGCCCCTTTCCTGAGGATGATTTCTTCCGCCGTGTTGGCCAAAGAAACCTGCAAGCTCGGAATGGAGGAAAAATAGAAAATGACCCCCGCCCAAATGAGAGCTGGAAAATAATATTTTAAGAAAAAAGTTATGCGATTTTTCATATCTACTAAATGTTAGTAGAATAATGGTAATTACGCAAGATGAAAAAATATCATAGTTATTTTTTCATAATTTCACTAATTTTTTCCTCGATGTTTTTGCTACAACAATGCTTCAATACTCCTAAATATGACTGCAGGCTTTGATTGAGCGACTCTTCAGAAATAGTTCCTTCTTCCCGATCCAATTTCTTATTTTTTATCTTTTTAAATATCCTCCTCTTGGTTTTTGTCCGTAAAACCCTATGATGCGGCAAAACAACATAGCCAAGGAAATCAATGCCTTGCCGATATTTCCTAATTATAATTTTATTCGGATGGAGATTTAATTTTAGTTGACTTTGCAGAAAGCTATCCAATTTACCAATCAAATTCTCTAAATGATTTTTACTTTCAGATAAAATTATAAAATCATCGCAATAGCGCAGATAATATTTTTCTTTTAGATGATGCTTTGCAAATTGATCCAATTCATTAAGATAGATATTGGCGAATAATTGGCTAGTGACATTTCCCAAAGGTATGCCTTTCGGAAAACTATTTACAATCACTTCGATGAGCCAAATGGCATTTTCATCTTGAATTTTATTTTTTATCAATTCCAGCAATATTCTTTGATCAATTGAATCAAAAAATTTTTTGATATCACACTTCAGTGCAAAAATATTTCCAAAATTGTTTCGACTTGACTTGATAGAAAAAGTTTCCAATCGATAAACCGCTTTATGCGTACCTTTTTCTATCCGACAGGAATAGGAATCGAAAATAAAGTTTTTATCAAAAATCGGATAGAGAATCCTGAAAATCGCATGATGCAAAACTCGATCTTTAATATTGGCTTTATGAATTCGACGTAGCTTTGGGTCACAGACATTAAATGCGGTATAATGAAAATGTCTATAAGTTTTATCTTGCAATTCGCGATGGAGTTGAAATAGATTATCCTCCAGATTAAATTCGAACTGCTGGACATCCATTTTTCCGCCTTTTCCTCTTTTAAATTCCCGCCAAGCTGAAAACAAATTTTCTAAAGAAATAATTTTTTCAAAAATATCATTATGACAAATGTCTTCCCCACTAAGACCCCCCCCCAGCGAAAATGTCAGTTTTGATGTGCCATTGGCGCATAAGATTTATAAAATGAATCTCCCCGCGGCAAGCCGACGGGGTATCAGCTGAAGAGCCTTAATTGGTCTTTGTGCAGCTGAGAGTATTCTTGTTCCACACCTTGGTTCTTAACATATTGCTGGATGGAGGTTT
>Ga0172380_10002054_pt1 | contig 32744 bp, 37 predicted proteins | sample Leawe162metaG_FD_119747 | JGI IMG/M metagenome (GOLD analysis project Ga0172380, IMG submission 119747) | Leachate microbial communities from a municipal landfill in Southern Ontario, Canada - Leachate well 162 metaG | ecosystem: Engineered > Solid waste > Landfill > Unclassified | place... | reverse complement strand
GTCTGGGATGACGTGGGGGCTCACCCGCGATGAGAAGCAGGCCAATCTGAACACGCAACAGCAGATGCGGACGGTATGGCAAGCCCAGAATCTGAATGCGGCCGAGAAGCAGATGGCCATGCAGCAGTTACAGGGGAAGATATATAAGCCTCGTTGGCTGTCCAAGGAAGAGAGCGAGCCGTCCGTTGAAGAGATGGTGAACGAGCGTATAACGTGGGGCGGCCCGAACAAGGACATTCCGTTTACAATCACTGAAGATGGCGTGCCTCAGGTGGTGCGTGGCTACCAGAAGGACAAGCCGGAACAAGACAAAAATCAGATGACCGACAAGGATATTGCCGGTCTGTACAACGACGCATTCAAGGCGCTCACAAAGAAGAATGAAGACGGATCGATAACAACTCCCAACGCCGGTGAAATCGAAAAGTATGTTGTGGGATTGCAGCAGATCCAGAAACGGTTTAGGGGGGGAGCCCTTGGCCAGCAATCTGGGCAATCAGAGTATTTGATGCCTGAAGCCAAGCCTGTCCCAGAATTCAAGGTATTGACGGAACAATACAAGCAGGCTGGATACCAAGTCATTGAGGGAATGGTCGGCCCAGATGGGTATCCCGTGGTAAGAGTGAATGGTGAGTTGGTTCAGGTTAAAGTCCGTCCGAAAGGGTAAGGATGAAAACGCTGTATCTTGATGAGCTTGAGGGCGTTCAGAACAAGCCCATGCGTACTCTGTATCTTGACGAGCTTCCGCCCGACCTGGAAGCTCAAGGGCTCGGGTCTGAGTACACGCCGGAGCAGCGCGCCATCCAATCCGATTCGGACCGCGCCACTATGCAAGCCGCCGACGGGCCTATCCCCGCGCCGACAGCGGAAGACGTTGCGCGCGACGTGACTGCGACCGAACGGACCCTTCGCATGCACACACCCATGACGGCGCTGGACAACATCAAGGAGATGGGGGGGCTTGGCGCTACCCGGATGATTCCTTTCATCGGGGATCTGCCGAAAACGATCCAGCTATATTCGGCCGCAAAGCGGTTCGAGGCAGGCAAGGCCACAGAATCAGATCACGAATTGCTCATGAAGAACTGGGAGAACCAGTACCGGGACAAGGATTTCGGGTACATGGTGTCCGATATCGTGACTCGGCTTCCGGCATACATGGGCGAGTTCATGGCGACAGGTCCCGCCTATACAACGGCAAAGGGAGCGGTTACAAAGGGTTTATCGAAAGTTTTAGACAAAGCAGCAACAGCGACAGCAAAAGCGGCGACAGCAAAAGCGGCGGCTAAGGCGGCTCTAGATGCGGTAGAAATAGCCACTGGTGTAGACAAAGTGGCAGCGATGGAAGCTGCGCAGATTGCAAAATCGGCAGCGAGGAAAGCGGCTGTATCAGCACGAGTTGCAAATGCAGAGGCGGGTGTGGCCGAAATCGCGGGAAGCGCCGTGGGTGCCGCCGCACAAACTGTTCGTATGCCGAACCGGTCACTTGAAAGCGCCGTTAAGCGCATGACGCCACAAGTGTCGTATGAGGGCGGCAAGGGCGAAGTGACCATGCCGGGCGAGTCTTGGCCGGAAGCGACGCTGAAGGGTCTCGGGGACAACTTCGTCGAGGTGTGGACGGAACGGTTTGGTGAAGGGTTCCGCCGGTTGCCGGGCGTCAAGCGGGTTGAGAAGGTCCGGGAAGCCATCACGAACAAGCTGCTTCCGCCACAGGCCGTGGACGGCATGATCCGTGAAGCGGCCCGCAGGGCTTCGTTCCAGGGCGTGATCCCGGAAGTCATGGAGGAAGAAGCCGGGAAAGCCTTGTCATACATGATGGGGCTTACCGACACATATCAATTGACAACGCCCAAAGAGTTTGGCGCAGAAGTAGCCGCGTTCAGCGCACCGGGTGCCGCGGGGCTTGGCGTCCGTGCTGGCGTCCGGACATGGGCAAAAATGAACCCGGACAAGGCTTATCAGTTGGCGCAACTCGAAACCCCCAGCCGGAAAGAGTTCGAGGATCTCACCGGCAAGAAGGGCGACAGCGTAGAGGGGCGCAAAGCGGCGGCCCAAATGGTTCGTGAAGTGATAGCCGAGCCGGAGGACGATACGCCCGAAGCGTTGCGGGATGCCCCGGAACTCGAGGATACGTTCGATGAAGTGTTCGGCATGGAACTGGATAAGGACGCGCTGATCAAGGATTGGTCGGACGTTCCTGAAGAGAGTAGCAACGCATCGTTGCCGATTCCGCAGAATGCCCCAGAATCGTCGCAATCGGTCCAGCTGGATGAATCTGTGTCTGAACCGGAGATCGTGCCGCAGGAGCCCGCCCAGGCGTTGCTTGGGTACGATAATCCGAAGCTGCTCACGCGGTATCCGAGGGAGCCGGTAGACAAGGCGGGGCTTCTGAAGGAATGGTCCGACGTGCCCGAGGAAAGCGTGCAAGCGTCTCTGTGGGCGCAACAGGCTCCCAAGGCCCCCGCGGCAAATACAAAACAGCCATGGGATATAACTTCAAAGGAATACAATTCTCTTTTCCCTCTGGCGTCGGATGTTGTTGATGGACGCATTGTGTTGTCTGATGAGATTCCTAATCAGGACTCGATAAGCGCGTCTCTTAATGAATACACGGAAGTTAAAGGAATAAGGTCTGTACCAATATCAGCCTTTGAGAATAATGGTCCACCACAATTCTATTCACCAGAAGAGCTAAAACGAACAGAATCTCTTGCGGAAGAAATCAAGGCTTCTGGGGAAATCGTTCCGCTTATTGTCGTTTATGACGCAGAAGGGCCGTATATTCTAGAAGGCGGTCATCGTTTTAATGCGCTTAAAATGTTAGGGGCAAAAGCATTACCCGCAAAAGTTGTCATAGATGAGGAATCGCTTTATGACGCAGTGGACGGCGCTGTAAAAAGCGGAACTCCGGTTAGGGAAGATGTCCTTGCCGAGTATTCTTTCATTTCACGGCCCCAAGCGGCCCAGCCTGCGGCGGCAGAAGAGGTCTCGCAGCCCGCCGCCCAGGCCGGGCCGAAGCAGCCGTGGGAGATGACACGGGATGAGTGGGACTCTGTTCTCAAGCAACGAAACCAAGACGCTATAGTTGAATGGAATAAAACACGCAAAGGATTTCCGCCATCTGCAAACCCAAATACAATTGCTGAGCGCATACGTTTGGCCGAAAAAGCTGGTTATGTATTGCCAAGAGACGCAAAAGCAATAGAGAATAAATCATATCATGAACTTACAGTAGAAGCTGCTCGTGCCGAAGGCCTCCCCGTGCCGCCCGAGGTGCTGGCGGAGCTAGGCATGGCCCCTAGCAGCCCACAAAGCGCCGAAAGTGGCCCGCAACCGGATTTGTCGCCCACCGGTGAGCCGCAAAACGTGTCTGCTTTTAAGCCATCAACTTTAGCTACGCTAGAGTTGGCAAAAAGCCAACAAGAAATGGCAAAAAGAAATACCAGTAGACCGTCATTTCGTGAGTGGCGTTGGATACAAACAGGGCCATATAGCGGAACTATAGTACCCAATAAGCCTGGAGCAAAGTTCACGAAAGAACAAAGAGAAATACTTGTAGAGTGGGTACGAAGCATCGGAAGAAATGTTAGCGGTGAAAACGCCAATACGCCTACTGCCATAAAAGTAAGTCATAAGACAGGTAGCGAAGTGAATCTTCGATATGCCGCCAAAGGCGAAATGACGGCAGAAGAAAAAACTGTAGCGGAACAACAAAAAGTGGAAGAAGACGCGACAGCTAAACGAGAAAAACAACAGGCTATACTAAACGACATCAAAGATTCCCCGGCATTTGCTTGGATAAACAAAGTCTTTGGCGAAGACGCCATGAACCTGTTCAATAAGCGGGAGTTGGTATATTATCTTGAAGGGAAAAGTCCCGAATTCGGGGGGATGGTCAATAATTCGTGGGAAAAGGGAGTACGTGAAACAGGGGCTATTACTGCGAAAGGAAAAGTTGATTTCGAGGCAATAAAGAAAGCCTTTGAGCTATCGCAAGCGCCGCAAGCGCAGGCCCCCGTGGAGGCCCCGGCGGCAACACCGACATTTGAAGAACGCATGCTAGGTGTTATGGAAAAAGCGAACGCACCTATATTTATAGATGAATTAGCCTATGAATTGAAGGCACAAATAGGCGATACACTAAACGCAATGACCATGCTGGAACTCAAAGGTAAAGTTACCCAACTTCCCGGAAAACAATTTGAGATAAAACGAACGAAAGTAGCCCCCGAGCAGGCCGCGCCCGACACCAACAGGATCATCACGCGAGAACATTTCGATGCCGCCAACGAGCGCATCTCCAAACGGCGGAAGTCCAAGAAGGGCGATGGTCCCGCCCTCGCGGAAGCACTCGACCCCGAGAACATGAAAGACACCATCATCATCGGCCTACACTACTTCGAGAAGGGAGCACGGAAGTTCGCCGTATGGGCGCGGGAAATGATCGGGCATTTTGGAGAAAGCATCAAACCTGCGCTCAAGGACATCTGGATGTCCATGGCGTCAAGCCGGGAACTGATGCTCGAAACCGAAAAGAAGATCGCCGCCGGAAACAAGGCCGTGGACAAGCCGCGTGCCGTGCGGAAACGCATGAACGAATTCATCTCGCCTATGAAGGGCAAACCAGTTGCGTTCACCCCTGACAAGCTGTTGGCGTTCACGCTGCAAAAGGAAGAAAAGGGCTCGAAGGAAGGGTACAAGGAAGGCCGCCGACAAGCCACGGCTGAAGGACGAGTGAAGACTGCCGCGGCCAAAGAAGACGCACTTTCCCAAGGGCGCGCTGAAGGCCGGTGGGCTGGCGGAAAGATGGGCATGGAACAGCTTTCCCGCGACATCAAGTCCATGGTGGCCATGATCAAGGACACGCTCCCCAAGGAAGAGTATGCCATGATCGCGCGGGCCTATAAGCTGGCGGCGCAATCCAAGACCACGGGCGAAATGAAGAAGGTCTATGAAGCCGTGTATCGTCTGTCGGAGATGGCCAAGGCAAAAGCGGAACGGGCCGAGAAGCGAGATCTGATCAAGAAGCTCCAGGAGATCTACAAGAAGATCCCTAAGATGCGCACTGAGTTCGGCCAAGCGCTCAAGGATAACGCTCAAGGCATTGACGTGCTGGGCACGGCCCGAAAAAACATTGACCGGCTTACAAGGGCGTTGGAAAGCGACACGATTGACAAACGGCGTGCCGCCTACCTGCGTGTCAAGCTGAGCACCATCGAGGCTCCGGAAAGCGTTCCGTTGACAGCCATCAGCACGGACGGGTTGCAGATACTTCTTGAGGTGGCCAGCGAAATCCTCAACGCGAACACGACGGCCAACCAGATGTTTGGGGAACGCCTGGGTGAAGAGCGCCGGGGGGCCGTGGAATCTTCCATCAAGGAGATGAAGGGTAAGAACCAGAATTATGGAAAGCGGAATGTCCGGCCAATAAACATAGCCAACAAAGCCTACAATCTGGCGCTTCAGACCACGGCAACGATCATTCACAAGATCGCCGGGAGCCGCAAAATAGCGCCGACGTTGAACGCTATCTTTTTTTCCGATATCAGCGAGGGTGAAGACGTTGCTGGGACGTATGTCCGTGATGGGGACAAAGCCATGCAGGCAGCGATTGAATCCCTTGGCTTGAGTGTTGCTGATATCGTTGATTGGTCGCCCGCCTTATGGAAAGCCCACAATGGCGGCATTCGGAATTCGGCCAAAGAAATGGTAGCAGGTCCTTCATTCCCCGGATATTTGTGGCTAAGCTTGCCTGACGCCGGAAAGATCGAGATGACAAAGGCCGAGCGTGCTATGCTGCTATGGAACATGCTCTACGAAAGAAATGTAGCAGAGATTATTCGGCCCGACGCGAGCGGCATTGTTTTCACACATGGTGAAAGGACTATGAGACACAAATTCACCATGGAAGACCTTAAGGCAATCTGGGATAGCGCGACAGAACAAGAAAAGGAAATTGCCAAAGCGGCAATGAAACATGTGAATGGGAAATTGGCCAAAGATGTAAGCGCCAAGTTTGAGGAACATCATGGGTATCCACTGCCTCTGAGCCCGAATTACTGCCCGAGTCAACGATACATCAAGAATGTGCCAACTGATACAGGTTTTTTTGAAGCAGAAGAGGCGTTGCTCTCTTCGCTGGGCGTCTTGAAAGAAGCGCCGGGCGGCACCACTCCATTGTTAATCGGGGATATATTTGAAGTGTTCTTGTCGCACAACGCAAACGTGGGTGCATATATCGGGCTGGCGGATTCCATGTACAACGCCTATAATCTACTTTACGATGATGCCTTCCGTGAATCCATCATGAAGACGCAAGTTAGAGGCGAAGAGTATCTTCGTCTTCTGGAGGATCAGTTGAAGGATGTGTTCGCCTCCAAGCATAAATCATTAAGCAGTCTTGAACAGTTGGCAAGAAAAATGACTGCCGCCGTGCAGGTTGGAGTCTTGGCGTTAAAGCCCAATATCGTTGCAATTCAGCCGGTTTCGTTAATGTCGTTGAGATCCATTGATGGGGTTACATATAAAGACATCAAAGATGCGATAGCCAACGTGGCAAAGAAAGGCGTCGCCGTTGTTAAACAGGAAATGGCCGATGATTCTGGCATGTTCTATATGCGGTTCCATTCAACTGGGTTCGCTGTATTGGACCCCGGACATGCGCCACAACAGATTTATGCGGCGCTGGGCGGCAATCCCAATCGACACACCTATGGCATGGGGATGATTAGCCGTGCCGATCAGTATGCTATGGCGGTGATTTGGGAACTGGCCAAGATCAAGCTAGGACCAAATGCCACCATGAAACAGATCAACGCGGAAGCTCGGTATTACGTGAACTACACACAACCGGCAACGCAGAAGATTTCCCGGAGTGAATGGGGGCGGAAAATTGAAACGAGCTATCTTCACTTTGCGTTTAGCCGTTTCCAGGCCCAGTTGATGCAGAACTACAACATCGTGGTGCGGGCCATGGCGGACCTACATCACAAGGAAATCACCAAGACAGAGTTCACCCAACGGATTTTAGGCCCTATCGTTTTGCAGTCCATAATGGTCTACGCCCTGCGCAAAGGATACTATCTTGGCGTAGGGGCGCTGACAAGCGTATTGGCTGGCGCATTGTTTGGCGGTGACGATGACAAAAAGAAAAAGAAAAAGGAAATCGACTGGGGTAACGAAGCCATATACTTTGCCGCAGATCAGTTGGGGAATATACCGGGGGGAGGAAAAGTCGCGGGAGACGCTTTCCAGTATTTAATGACACAAAACGAATTCGACCGGCCAGACAACCAGACTCTTGTGATGGGACGCTTGTTAGATTTGCTTGATGCAGGGGTCGAGATGGAAAAGGCCATCAATGCGAAGGGCCGGATGAAGTCTGGTCCGATGAAGGGCGTGGACGCCACGGAAGTCCACGCGCTGCGTGCGTTCTGGCATGCGGTAGATGCTTCGGCCCTCTTTAGTCTTCCAGGTCCGGGTATCCGAACCATCGGGAAGCCTGCGTCCGAAGAGGCGCTTCGGCGCAAATAAAATTAGTCAAAAAAGTTGTTGACTTTTGCGAACAGATGCAGTAGAGTCATTCTTGAAGCGGGGATTCAAAGGATGATCAAGCAGTATAGGCGCGACCAAAAACTCAGTCTTAGGGCGTTGTCTGCGCAAACGGGGATCAGTTGCGCGTTGCTCTGTGATATCGAAAACAGCAAAGCCCCTGTGACTGCCAAGACGGCGCAAAAGCTGGCAAAGGCCATGGGGATTAAGAAGTGGTGGGTATTGGTATCTGAGGGGGAACAGCAATGAGTCTTTTCGCCGCACAGTGTCCTGTCGCATGGCCCTCCTCTCCATGCGCCCCGTGCCTCCGCTGTGCGGCCTCTTTTCGGGGCGGGCGTTGCCCTTCTAGCCCAGGCGTTTCCCCGCGCCTGCCCTCGACGCCCGCCCCTCCCCCTCTAACTTTGGAGAACGCAAGTGAAACGCCTGATGACGGAAAAGGAAGCGGCGGAGTATCTGTCGATATCCGTTTCGTATATTCGCAAGACTCGTTCGTGCCCGCAATTCAGGGGGAAATCCGTGCCTCCGTGGATCAGGATCGGCGCGGCCGTCCGGTACGACGTGGGCGAGTTGGACAAGTGGATTGCGGCGAACAAGCATAAGCGGGGCTAAGTTTTTGGTCGTCAACAATGTGGGAACGCCGCCGACACAAGGCGTGGCAGCCGGGAGAGACCGGCATCAGTTGAATCAGGTTTTTGGCGGCGAGAGTGTTTAGGCACAGCATTTACTCTAGCGTTTGGCTTAAGAACCGACCTAGTATACGAGGTGAACTAAATTCGCTGGGTGGAATAGGTTCACTCGCCGCCAAAGTTTGGCCACCGTAGCTCAGTCGGTAGAGCCTGTGGAGCGCGGGTTCGAGTCCCGCCGGTGGCCATTCACACAGCACTTCGCGCCTGTGATGCGCTTGTGCGTTATCTCCGGCCCGTGCGGCGGTTCTGGGTAGAGTTTCCGCCGCACGGGACAAACTCAAATGCAGCCATCAAGCGGCGTGGAACCGTAGGCTGCGTAAGGAGAATGGATCATTATGTCTGACCAAGTGGTTATCACCAGTCTACAAGTGGCGAATTTCAAACGGGTCAAGGCGCTCGCCTTGGCTCCATCATCGGCCGGACTTACCATTGTAGGGGGGCGCAATGGCCAAGGCAAAACATCATGCCTGGATGCCATTGCTTGGGCGTTGGGCGGCGCGAAGTTTGAGCCGTCTTCGGCCAAACGAGATGAGTCACTCAACCCGGCAGAGATATCGTTGACTCTGTCCAATGGGTTGACGGTCGAGCGGCGGGGGAAGAACGGAAGCCTGTATGTTACGGACCCGTCCGGTGCGAAGTATGGGCAGTCGCTTCTGGATGCGTTCGTCTCGCAATTCGCCATGAATCTCCCAAAGTTCATGAATGCCTCGAATGCCGAGAAGGCCCAGATCCTTTTGCAGATCCTCGGTATAGGCGATGAACTGAAAGTCCTGGAGCAGGAGGAGAAGGCGTACTACGATTCCCGGCGCGCAATCGGCCAGATTGCGGACAAGAAGAAGAAGTACGCAGACGAACTGCCGGAGTACGCGGACGCGCCGGACACGGCGATCAGCGTGTCGGATTTGATTCAACAGCAGCAAGACATCTTGGGGAGGAACGCGGAAAATGAGGGTAAACGACGCAATGTTGAGGCGATTCGGGCGTCCGTTGCAATGGAACGGAAATCGCTCGAACAGACGGCTTCTCGGGCAGACGAACTCCGGCGGCAACTCCTTGAAGCGGAAGCCGAGATACATCGCCTTTCCGAGCGCATCGAAGCTCTTGTGGGCGATCTTGCTACCGCAGAGAAATCCGCCGAGCAGTTGGTAGACGAATCCACGGCGGAACTCGAGGCTTCCCTCGCCAACATCGAAGCCATAAACGCCCAGGTGGCGGCCAACCAACAGAAGGCCCAAGCCCACGATGAGGCGCAAGAGTACCAAGGGCAGTATGACGGGTTCACGGAACAGATCAAAAAGACGCGGGCGGCTCGGTTGGCCCTCCTCGAAGGCGCGAACTTGCCGCTACCGGGGCTGGCCGTCGAAGACGGCACGCTCATGTACCAGACAAAAGCATGGGATTGCATGTCCGGATCGGAACAGCTTCGGGTCGCGGTGGCCATCGTCCGGCGCCTGAATCCGCAGTGCGGGTTCGTTCTCATGGATCGCCTCGAACAACTTGACATGAAAACCCTTGGCGAGTTCGGCGCGTGGGCGGCGTCTGAAGGGCTTCAGATTATCGCTACGCGGGTCTCCACGGGCGAGGAATGCACGATTGTCATCGAAGACGGCCTTCCGGTCGGCAAGACGTATGCGGATGTCACCACGGGCGTCACAGCGAGCCCGAAAGGAGAAGAGTTCAAATGGGAGTAGAGATCATCAGAGGCAAAATCGCCAAGCCTACCAAAACCGTGATCTACGGGCCGGAGGGCATCGGGAAAAGCACGTTGGCCGCGGCGTTGCCCAAGCCCGTGTTTATCGACGTGGAAGGCGGCACATCGCGGCTGGACGTGGCCAGGACGCCACGACCTACCACGTGGGCGCATCTCCGGCAGACCGTCAACGGGTTTTCTACAGACCAAGCGGGTTTTGAAACGCTGGTGATTGACACTGCGGACTGGTCGCAAGAACTGAGCATCGTGCAACTGTGCGCCGAATTAGGCATCAAGACCATGGGTGGAAACTCAGACTACGGAGCGACGTACACTCGGCTGGGGAGCATGTGGAGCGAATTCTTGACCCAACTCGAAGTGGATTTCATTGACAGCCTAAAGATGCACATCTGTTTCGTGGCGCACAGCACCACCAAGAAACACGAAATCCCCGAAGAAGAAGGAGCTTACGACCGATATGTGATGTCCCTTAAAAATCAGCCCATGGCGGCGCTCAAGCAATGGGCTGACCTGCTTCTGTTCTGTAACTACCAGACCATCGTGGAAGTCGAAAAAACCGGGTCGGGCAAAACGATCAAGGCCCGCGCCCAAGGAGGAGTTCGCCGGGTGATCTACACGAGCCACACGGCGGCATGGGACGCGAAAAACAGGGATGAACTGGCCCCCATGCTGGACATGGAATACGCCAGCATCGCCAAGTGCTTCTGCGAAATCAAGCCAGCATCGAAGCCGGCAACGCCGCCGCCCGTAACGACTCCCCAGCCAACGCCACCATCAGACCCGAACGACCAGTACACGCCGGAGCAGCGCAACCTGTGCAAGATGATCCTGGATGCGGGTGTCACGTGGGATCAGGTGAACACTATCATCGCAATGAAGGGATATTACCCGGAGCATACGCCCATCGAATCTCTGGACGCCAAATTCATCAATGGGTTCTGTTGCGCCCATTGGGACAGAATCGTTTCTACAATCAAAGACGGGAGGTAAGTGACCATGGCAGACGACAAAGGCACAGCATACTCGTGGGATGAACCGGCCATCCCAACGCCAAAGGAGGGGGACGAGTACATCTTGCTTCCGCCCGGCGACTACAACTTCACGGTCAAGAAGTTCGAGCGGAGCCATTTCGCGGGGAGCGACAAAATGAACGCCTGCCCGATGGCGATCATGCATCTCGAGATCAATGCGGGCGAACTGGGCGATGTAATAATTCAGCACCGGCTTTTCCTGAGCACAAAAACCGAGGGGATAAACTGTTCATTCTTCCACGCCATCGGACTGCGGAAGAAAGGCGACCCCCTTCTGATGGCATGGAACCAGACGATTGGGCGCCGGGGCCGCTGCAAAATCGCCCGGCGGACGTATGAAGACAAGGAGTTCAACGACATCAAGAAGTTTTACACGCCGGATGAAGGCGCGGCCGGGGCTGCCGCTACCGCACCGGCGGACCAGGGGGAGATGCCATGGTAACGCATCACAAGCTACTGGGCCGCCATTGGGCGGCCCTTCGGGCGGACGTAGCTGCGCGTGACCTGCAACGGCGAACCAGAAGGAGTAGGAGACATGTTGCTCTTGATCAAGGCGCTCATGGGGGTCTGCATGGTGCTGTTCGTGTCGTTTCTGTTGCTTATCTGGGCGGCACTAGCCATCAACGAGGACTATGACGAATGAGGAGACGGTCATGTACTACGAAATTGTGGAAGATCCAGATCAATCCGGTTTGTGGCGGTGGTACGGATACGATGAAATTGGAAATGTCGTAATTAGAAGTTATGAGTGCTTTCACGATGAAGTCGCCGCTGCGCAGTCTCTTACCGACTACCTAAGCAAAGACGAACTGGAGCGGGAAGAGTGGAAGAAAACGAATGACGACGGCAACATAAGGTATACAAAGGGGAAACTGGTAATATACAAAGCAGTCACAAGATGGAATGTGAGTTGTCTAAAAGATGTGATTTTTGCTTCCCCGCAAGAGGTCTTGGAAGCCATCAAAGAGGCCGCGCGATGACCTTCCAGGACCGCTACTATCAGACGGAGGCCGCGGACGCCATATTCCACGAGTGGGATATCGGCCATCGCAAGACCCTCCTGGTGCTGCCGACGGGGACCGGCAAAACTATCGTGTTCTGCCGCATCATCGAGCGGCTGGTGCGTCTTGGCAAGCGCATACTGGTGCTGGCGCACCGTGGAGAGTTGTTGGAGCAAGCCGCCGACAAGCTCTCCCGGTCAACCGGTCTAGGGTGCGCCGTCGAGAAGGCGGAATCCTCGTGCATGGGCGAATGGTTCCGGGTCGTGGTGGGTTCCGTGCAATCGATGCAGAACCCGAAACGGCTTGAGAAGTTCCCCAAAGACTACTTCGACGCGATCATTGTGGATGAAGCCCACCATACGATTGCGGACAGCTACACGCGCATCCTGGAATGGTTCGAGGATGCCGACGTGCTCGGGGTGACGGCGACGGCAGATCGGGGCGACATGAAGAACTTGGGCGAGATATACCATTCGCTCGCCTATGAATACCTGCTGCCGAAAGCCGTCAAAGACGGGTTCCTATGCCCGATCAAGGCGCTCACGATCCCGCTGAACCTGGACATCACAAGCGTTGCCCAACAGTCCGGGGATTTCCAGCTTGCGGGGCTCGGGACAGCGCTGGACCCGTATCTGGACCAGATTGCCGCCGAGATGTGGGCGCATTGCAACGGGCGAAAGTCAGTAGTGTTTCTTCCCCTGATTGCCACGTCACAGAAGTTCTGTGGCTTGCTCCAGCAGCGGGGGTTTCGCGCGGCCGAGGTCAACGGGGAAAGCCGGGATCGGTCACAGATCCTGGAAGCGTTCGACCGCGGGGCCTATGACGTGCTCTGCAATTCGATGCTTTTGACGGAAGGATGGGATTGCCCCTCGGTGGATTGCATCGTGCCGCTGCGGCCGACGCGAATCCGTAGCCTGTTCGCGCAGATGGTCGGCCGAGGTACACGCATTCATCCGGGCAAAGACTTTCTGATGCTCTTGGACTTCCTGTGGAACACGTCGAAGCTGGACCTGTGCAGGCCCGCGTGTCTGATTGCGCAAGAGCAACAGGTGGCCGACAAAATGACGGCGCAGATCAATGAGGCGGGCGCCGCAGTCGATTTGATGGAAGCCGAAGAGCAGGCCGTGGGCAGTTGTCTCGAAGAGCGCGAGAACGCCTTAGCCAAGCGCCTCGAAGAAATGCGCCATCGGAAACGGAAGCTGGTAGACCCGCTCCAGTTCGAGATGAGCATTATGGATGAAGACCTTGCTTCCTACGTTCCGGCGTTTGGATGGGAAGCGGAGAAGCCTAGCGAGAAGCAATTAGCCGCCATCGAGAAAGCGGGCATATTCGCAGATGAGATCGACAGCGCGGGGAAAGCCGGGATGATCCTGGACAGGATAGGGAAACGGCGCGCGGCCGGACTCACCACGCCAAAGCAGATCCGTTTTCTGGAGGGCAAAGGGTTCAAGCGCGTGGGCGAATGGGATTTCGATGCCGCGCGCCATCTGATAGACCGCATTGCAGGTAACGGGTGGATTGTTCCTCGGGGGATCAACCCGGCAGATTACAAGCCCAAACAACAGGAGATGAGCTATGCCGAACACGCGAAAGATTGAGGTCGAGATCCCGGAGCCGAAGGAGGAAACAGGTGCCTGCCGTGCGCAATGCATAGTGTTTCCGCGATGCAATTTTCAGAAACTGCGTGATGGATTTTTCAAGCCCGGCCCCGGCTGCCCGTGGTACACGCCATGAAACTCATAACCGCATACTGGACTGAGGCCTGCAATCACCTACTAATACGGTGCGAATGCGGGCGGCAATTCCGGCATTGCGCGAACCGCTGGGGCGTGAAGTGCCCGTCATGTGGGAAACGCGATAACCTGCAACGCCTGCGCGATGCGTGGGCCGACGAAAGTAGGAACGATGCTGAGTCCTGAAGGTCTGGCCGCTATTAAGGCGCGGTTTGGTTCCAGTGAATGGATCAATTATGCCGCTCACGATATGACACGCTTAATAACAGATGTCGAGGAACGAATGCTTTTGGAACAACCCAGAACCAATTTGCCGACGCTGGAAAAACTCAAGGGTTTACGGGGAAAGTCATGCACATATGGGGGCGGCGTAGACTTTATGGCATGCGAGCATGTGCGCGCTTACATGAAGAAATTGGAGGCCGGGAATGCTGAATCCTGAACAACTGAGCGCCATCGAGGAACGGGCGACGGAGGCTTACGAAACGCGCGATCCTCACGTAATCAATCAATCTGATATCCCCGCCCTCCTTGCCCACATCCACGAGCAGGAGGCGCTAATGAAAGAGGCCGCTGATCTACTTAAAGGATGGATGCCGCCTGTCCTCTTTGATAACTGTGGCCCCTACAAAGGCTATTGGACTGAACTGAACGAAAAAGTGGAAGAGCAAGCAGCCCACATCCTCGAGCAGGACGCGGAAATGGAGGTTATAAAGCAGGCTGCAAACAAGCGCGCGGAATGGCTCAGCAAGGCGCATGATGAGCTTACGCAGATATTACAGCAAGAGCGCTTCGAGTATGTGGCGGAGATCGCGCGGATCAAGGCCAACGTCCAGCACGAGGCGAAATCGAAAACCGTAACTATTGAAATGCCTTGCAAGGAAAACCAATACACATTTGTCTTGACCGCGCCGTGGGCTGAATCCGAAGACGCAATGATGGAAAACATCAAAGGCACGTTAGAGCTATTGGCTGGAACCATGGAGTCTATCGCGAAAAAAGAGGCTGAAGACATAACCCAGAAACTTGCCGACGCCGTCGAAGAGATTGGCTCGCTCAAAAAGCAGGTGGCCGAATACAAACCCGTCTATGACAAATTCCATGACGCGGAACATGAGTTGTGGACCGGCGAGCTGAGGGCGCGTATCGCCGAACTGGATAAAATCAACAGCGAGCAGGAGGCATGTATCGAGAAGTTAGGAAAGAGGGGCGATCCTCATGACTGGAAGTATACACTTTTTGTCAATTTGGAAGGCCCTGCGTGGCATACAGTAATGGACGCCGCAGTAGTAAATATAGTTTATTCAGACGAAAGTGTTGTTATCGAATCTGCCGAACTTGATGCGCGTATAAGCAAAATCTCTGAGCAGAATTTAGAGCTCACAAAGCGCATCACGGAACTGGAAGCCGAACTCGCCAAATCCCCCCGCACATGGGAGGAAGACCACCAACGCCGCCACCTTGAGTCGCTCGGACTGGCGGAAGAATTCCCACAGGGCTGCGATGCAGTACAGTATGTTGGTGAGGCGCTATTGGCCAGCCGGGCGCGTATCGCGGAACTGGAATCCGCCCTCGCCGCCGCCATGCGGGAGAACGAAAGGAATGGTCCACGGATGCATTGCTATGACACATCGAAAATGCCGGGAGGCCAGCCATGACCAACAACGAGATCGAACTACAGGCGCTCATTGCGAAGTGCAAAGGCATGGACGCCGAAAATCAACACTGCATATATTTTGGGTTGCCAATCAAATATACAGATAGCGCATTTGATGGCTTATCCGAAAAAATGCGCGCGCTGAAAACAGAAGAGCCTAGCGCGGAACATTGTACTGGTGGGCCTGTGCGCGCCGTCCACTCGATGGTGGAAAGTGGCTACGGAGTCTTGTGCGGAAATCCGGCTGCTATCGCCACGTCCGCAGTTTTTGCCTCCAGCGAATAGCGGTATTAAAGCGTCCAGCAACGCCCGTGAAAACGCGGTATTTATCTGGCGCTGTGGCTTGTCGAGGGGCATCTACACGTGGAGGTGGAAACCATGAAAAATCCTATCGGATGGTGTGACGAAACGATAAACCCCGTGATAGGCTGCTCGCACGCATCGCCTGGTTGCGACCACTGCTACGCGGAACGGATGGCCAATCGGCTGGCGGGGATGGGGGTCGAAGGATACCGGTGCATTGTCAATACCGGCGGCTGGAATAGCCATCTCGTGCAAGTTCGGTCCGCCCTCCACAAACCCCGCCATTGGCGAAAGCACCGGCGGATCTTCGTGTGCTCAATGGGAGATCTATTCCATGAGTATGTTCCGTTCAACTGGCAGTATGACGTGTTCCGCACCATGGGGGATTGCCCCCAACATACCTTCATGATCCTAACCAAGCGGGCTGAGCGCATGCTCGATTTTTTTCTCGATTATGACGCGCCGGATAATCTCGGCTTGGGCGTCACGGTCGAAAACCAAAAGATGGCTAACGAGCGAATTCCGTCGCTGATAGAGACGCCTGCGGCGTGGCGATTCGTCTCCGGGGAGCCTACGCTCGGGCCGGTGGAAATAGCGCCATGGTGGCTAAAGCGTCTCTCGTGGGTCATTTGCGGCGGCGAGTCTGGCCACGGCGCGCGTCCCATGCATCCTGACTGGGTGCGTGGTCTGAGGGACCAGTGCGTGGCGGCGGATGTGCCTTTCTGGTTCAAGCAGTGGGGGGAGTGGTTGCCCTATGAAGATTGGCGGCTGCTTCCGCCAGAAGACGGCGAAGCCACATTTTCGGAAGCGCCGGTTGCGTGGGTGCCGTATGACTGCAACACGCATGACGGGGCAGGCAAGCGCATGGTGCGCATGGTGCGCGTTGGCAAGCGCCGCGCGGGCCATCTCCTGGACGGCCAGGAATGGCGGCAGATACCGGAGGTGGCGAGATGAGCGACCCAGATCGATGGAAGCACGAGACCTGCGGCACGTGTGATAACCTCGGCAACCTCACCGGGCTTTGTTTTGGCTGGTGTTATTGGCTATCAGACCGCAACGCAACAGATCCCGCATGCCCCGCGTGGGCGCGGAAGGAGGAACCATGAGCCTAATCGAATATGCCGTATACAACGATAATTTTGAGCCCTCGCCCGAGCCGACGATTCCTATATTTCCGTGCTGGGCGTGCAAACACAGCACGGTGCATCCAAACGCGGAGCCTTGCCGGTCGTGCGGGCACAACGGCATACTGTGCCGTTTTCTTGGAGGAAAAATGAAAACTCCGACTGACGAACAGGTATGCAAGGCGCTTGGGTGGGGGACTTACAAAATAGTGGCGCTGAAAGATGTTTATCCAGAGGTCACCACCGACCCCGCGCTGGCTGTCCAGGCGATGGAGCAGTACGGCGACTGTAGCGCTACTTGGCTGGGCGGCGTGCGAACGTGGAAAGTCATGATATACAGGGGCTGCGAAGTTTTAGGATATGACCCATCATTCCCTATGGCCGTCTGCAAGGCCATCGTGGCGGCGGAAGGAGGCAAGTTATGAACGACGAAGCCCAGAAGCACGACGACGGCAAGCTACCCATCCATCTTATCGCACCGGAACTGCTGGTTGCCGTCGCAACCATTCTGGATTTCGGGGCCAAGAAGTACGGCCCGCGCAACTGGGAGGACGGCCTAAAGTACTCCCGCGTGTTCTCGGCCATCATGCGGCATATGTGGTCTTGGTGGTCCGGCAGAAACCTTGATCCCGAGTCCAAGTATTCCCACCTGTGGCATGCCGCCTGCGGGCTGATGTTCCTCATAGCCTATGAACATCGGGGCATGGCCGGTTTAGACGACCGGCCACAAGGGAATCCTATCGAGATGGGGAAATAATCTATGACAGAAGTATCGTCTCTGTTGCATCATATCGACCCGGCCGCCTTGGCGTATGAGGACTGGTTGGCGGTCGGCATGGCCCTTCACCACGAAGGAGCCACGGCGGAAGAATGGGACGCGTGGAGCGCCCGCGACACTGCCCGGTATCGCGCCGGGGAATGCGCCCGAAAATGGACCGGGTTCAATGGTTCGACTTCCCCTGTCACCGGGGGCACGCTCGTTGAATTGGCCAAGCGGGCCGGGTGGACGCCCCCGGTCCATGACAAGGGGACGCCGCTCGACTGGGATGACGTGATCGAGCATCCCCGCGAGGACTACCAGATCATCGATCCGGACTGGGTCGAAGATGCCGAACTTGCCGTCCCTGATGACTGGAAGCCGGGGGAAGAACTGGGTACGTACCTGTCCGCTTTGTTCGAGGCTCATGAATTTGTCGGCTACGTGATCGATTCATACGTTACCGAGGACGGGCGCCACGTCCCGCGGAAGGGCGTATACAGCCGGACGGCGGGGGAACTCCTTCAGGACATCGCCCGGTACCATGGCGACCTGTCCAAAGTGCTCGGGGACTGTGATCCCGCGGTCGGGGCCTGGATTCGGTTCAACCCCCTCGACGGCCAGGGCGTGCGCGATGAGAACGTCACCGCATTTCGGTTCGCGCTCATCGAATCCGACACGCTCAGTATCGAGAAACAAGCGGCCATCTATGCCGAAATGGAATTGCCCGTGGCCATCCTGGTGCATTCTGGCAAGAAGTCCTTGCACGCCATCGTTCGGATCGGCGCCACGTCGAAGGAGGAATACCGCGAACGGGTTCAATTCCTTCACAAGGTGTGCAAGAAGAACGGGCTCGAGGTGGACGGCGCCAACAAGAACCCTTCTCGGCTGTCGAGGCTGCCCGGAGTCCTGCGCAATGGCCAGAAGCAATACATCGTGGGCGTGAACCAGGGGAAAGCCAACTGGGAAGAGTGGAAGACATACGTCGAAGAGGCCAATGACAATTTGCCGGATTTCGAGAATTTGGCTGATGTGTTTTTCAATTTGCCGCCGCTGGCTCCAACACTGATCGAAGGCGTATTGCGCCAAGGCCACAAACTGTTGCTCTCGGGGCCGTCCAAAGCCGGCAAAAGTTTCCTCCTATTGCAGTTGGCGATTGCTATTGCTGAGGGGGGGGAGTGGCTTGGGTGGCCATGCCGCCAAGGCCGGGTGCTATACGTCAATCTCGAAGTACACAGACCCTCTTGCTTTCACCGTTTGCCCGCCATCTACTGCGCGCTGGGATTATCGCCAAGCAATGTGAAAAACATAGACGTTTGGAATCTCCGCGGCTCCGCTATCCCACTTGACATGCTCGCGCCCAAGTTGATACGCCGCGCCCGGAAGCACAATTACGCGGCCGTTTTCATCGACCCGATATACAAGGTCATCACCGGCGACGAAAACGCCGCTGACAAGATGGCGTTTTTTTGTAACCAATTCGACAAGCTGTGCGCCGAGTTGACCTCTGCCGTCATCTACTGCCACCACCACAGCAAAGGCCAGCAAGGCCAGAAATCATCTCGAGATCGAGCCTCGGGCTCCGGGGTATTCGCGCGCGATCCTGACGCCATCTTGGATATCATCGAGCTACACTTGCCGCCCAAGCTGCGGGCCGCTGTGGTCAACCGCGGAATATGTGACGCCTTGGCGGCGCTCCTAGACCGGGAAGCCCCGGACTGGCGCGTTGAAATCGCCCAGGATGACTGGGTAGTGGCCGACAAGTTGTTGCCCGAAGCTTCGCGCGTGGTCGGCCGGGATCTTGCGCCTGAGGCCAGCGTAGCGCGGGCATTGGGCCTTACAAAGAGCGCTTGGCGCTTGGAAGCCACCCTCCGCGAGTTTGCGCCGTTCGAGCCCCGCCGGTTCTGGTTCGCTCATCCCATCCATAAGCCGGACACCGAGGGCCTGTTGGTGGATGCCAAGGCCGATGGCGAGGAAGCCCCATGGATTGCAGAGAAGAAGGAGCGCGCCGCGTTCAACCAGGAACACCGCGAGACCGACAAAGATCGCATGCTTCGGGTGTGGAACGAGCTGAACTTCGAAGGCGAGCCTCCCTTGATTGGCGACATAGCCGCCAGCATGGGCGAAACCGAGCAGCGCGTAAAGTCTATTTTACATAAGACAAGAGAATTGGTGCTGTGCGATGACCACGCGATCCGAGATAAGGCAAGCGCTAACCGGTACGAGCTGGACAAAGTCATAAGTGCTTGCACCGACTTGAGCGGGGCGTGCGCCGTGGCCGACGTGGCCAAGGCCATGCAGTGTTCCGACAAAACCATGAGGCGCAAAATAGCGGAGCATGGTTCACTTGACATCAAACAAGGGAAAATAATCAGAAAGGAAGAATCACAATGAGCAGCATCCAAGAACTTAACGAAAACTGGGTTGAATGCGGAGCGAAAACATGTGGTGAATGCGCGTATGTGATTGTCAAAGAGAACAAGGCAATATGCAGAAAGTATAGATGCAAGATCGCGCATTTGGACGAAAGAAGAGAGGGGCTCCAGTATGAAGATGCCTGCCCCGACTTTATTCAGGTGTAAAGATGATCGAGTTCTTCATGCCCATGATCATTCCTACTGTGACGGCGCAAATGAAGCGTGTCACCGTAACGAAGAAGGGAAAACCCCGCTTCTACGATGGGCCGGACGTGGCCAACACGCGGCAAAAACTCCGCTCGGCCCTGGCGGCGCATAAGCCCGAAACCCCGCTATCCGGTCCGATCCGGCTGATCGTGAAATGGCTCTTCCTTAAAAGCGGCACTCCGGGAATATACGTTAGGATTGAGCCGCTCGAAAATCCGCCCCAAGGGCCGCAGTGGAAAACCACGAAGCCGGACCTGGACAACCTGATCAAGGCGCTCAAGGACGCCATGACGGAGATCGGCTTCTGGGGCGATGATGCCCAGGTGGCGAGCGAGATCAATGAGAAGTTCTGCTGAACGAAAAGGAGGTGACCATGCCTATGAAATGGGAAACAGCACGGCGCCAAATCAGGCGCCAGTACAATGAGTTCCGCAGGGAGAAATTCAAAGACTGTCACCCAGCGCACGCCGCCGAATGGGCGTTTAAGGAATGGTGGAACGACGGTTATAATTCCCACCTAAAAGCCTACTGTGATCCAGAAAACACAAAAGTGATTCTTTATTTTGATGTTTTTGGGGATATTGACGCCGAGACAATCTGCTTTTTGTCCTGGCGTGAACGATTTTTTATCGCCTCATTTGGTGATATGTATAGACGGTATAAAGCACGTTTTGACCTTGGGCCTTTGGTTTCAAAATGGACGGGATACGAAAACCCCGCTTGACCAAAAGGAAACAGGAACCATGGAATACACGTGCTATAAGAAAATCAATGGGCCGGTTGATGACCCCTGGTTGAACTTTTTACTCTGGGTGCCATTCAAAAAACGACATCTCCACATTTCGTACAACCCCCAGCAAAAACGGTTTGCCGAGAACCTGGACTTGGCCTTTCTCAAGGCGCTGGACTGCGCCGAAGACATCATGGCGTATTTGGTGGGTGCATCATCCAGCCCCGAGTGAGATCGCGCGTCCTGGGGCAGCCTGCGAAGCCGTTTAGACATGAAAAAGCCCCGCGTTGCGTGTTCCAGCGCGGGGCGGTGGGTTTCTACTATTCCCGGAAGTCGGGAGCCAAAATGCCATAGCCTCCCCAGTCACGATAGATCCGCGCCTCTTTCGGCAAATTGACCTTGAGCGCGTACCCTCTGGGGTCGCGGTTCAAGATGATCGGCCCTTCATCCCCGAGCAGCGCCTTGACCTTGTCCTCAATGGCGTCAAGCGCCGTATCTACCACCTCTGGATCTGTTGGCTCATTGCACATTGCCAGCGTGATCCCCGAAGCCTTCACTTCCCAGCGGCGCAGCGCCTTACACAAGTCCACGCCGTGCTTTTTGGCATTAGGGAATATCACGTCAAGGTTCCGCCCATGCTGAGCGATCTGTTCCATCATGCGATCATGCTTATTCATGTTCATGCCCTCCTCTTGCGCTTCACGCGCGGTTAACATCATACGATGTCACAATGAAGTGCTTTTTCCCATTTTCGAGCTTGGTTCCAAGCGCGATTTTTATCATAGAAATATTCCTCTTTGATGCAGGTATCGCCTCGGTATAGGCTTACCCAGAGCTTTCCGCATTCCCGGCGACGGTCCGAAACATAGATTTTATCCATTGCTCTTGCCTTTCAATGCGCCGTTCACCATTTCCAACATGGGATGAGCGATCACTTGTCCGTCCATGCCCTTTACTGATTCCCGCTCAAACCAACGAGAGCACTCCTCAAGCGCCGCCTCCAGCACCTTGATCCGCTCTTGTGCGGCGCTGCTCTCTGCATCTGCCAATTCCATCTGTCCAGAGCAATAGCCTTGTCTGGCCATCATAGTGGCCAACTCGAGCTGGTTAGACATCGCTCTTCCCCTCCCGTTCAAGTATTGCCTGTATGGCTGCCAACACTGGACGACCAGGCCGGCAAACGCCACATTCCCAGCGCGATATGGTGAGCCCGCGCACGCCCAGCGCCTCGCTCAATTGATACTGGGTCCACCCCAGCCTCCCGCGGGCGCCCTTGATCCAGGCGCCCGGATTCTTCATCCATTCCATCATGTGCTCCCTTCAATCCGAACCGCGGCCCATTCCGCGCCCCATGGCATACATTTTCTGCTGGTACAATTTGGCGGGGAAGGGTACGCTAACCGGCGCATGTTCCCCGCTTATGTGTACGAGTACGCCATTTTCCAGCTTGTGAGATCCGAGACGTTGCTCCGAATCCGCGCCGCGTGTTTCCACCGCGTACACGTCGCCCTGGCGTACAACGCGTTTTCCGGCCGCCAGCGCCCGCTTTACTTGCGCAGGCGTGATCCAATCAAGGGCGCTGTAAATTGTGGTGATCGTACCTGGTAGCCGCAACGCCCAGTCGCCGGAATCATCATGACCGCACAAATACGACAGGCTAGCCGCGCGTGAACCAAATTTGTTTGAGTAATGACGCCAGCCAGAACAATACAGCAAATAACATCCGCCAGCATGATCCTGAAGAGAAAGAGACACGAAGCCGTTTTTTTCACGTATCCTAGTTTCCCCCCCGCGCTCTCGGATTACCGGCCGAAATTTGTTAGTAATCCGCGCGGAAAAACGCTGCTTCAAGGTAGGCGGAGCCATGCTGGAGTTTTGCGCCTCGCGCACTTGATGGCGTTCCCATGCCGCTTTTGCCGCTTTCCCCGTGGGCGGCAGTCCCAATTTTCGAAACACTCTTTCCAGATCCCTTTTTGTGTAGATGTGCGTTTTCATGTTCATCTCCCTGCCCCGTGGGGCGTTAGCTGGCCAAGCGGATAGCGATGGCTACCGCCTCATCGTAGTAGTTTTTCGCAGACTCAATGTCCTTGAACATCACGCCATTGATCATCTCGTCGGCGTCCTCATCGCGGAAGATCACGCCATAGGGAAGCTTGGGCGAGTTGTCGCGTTCGAGTAATGTGATGGACGTGTTCATTTCGCCGATGTGCTTTTCGATGATAACCATTTCCTCATCTCCTCTGTTTGCCAGGCTTTGGACTGGCTCTGCGGTTTAACGGCCCGAAGGCCGCCCATCACCTATCCATCATCTGGCCGCGTCTGTATACTCTGTCGCTCTCGACGATCTGCATCGGCAGGTAAGAGCTAGGTCCGCTGTCGCGCTTGATCGTCCGCGCCACGAGAGCCATGCGCCGCTCTGCCGCTGCCTCCGTGCGATGCACTCCGATTACTGTGCCTATCGTGTCTTGGTGTCCGTTCATCGTGTTGATTAGATAATGCATTTCCTGTCTCCTTCGTTGCGTTTGCCCTTGTCCTAACCTGCATTGAGTATACCACGTGATTAGACAGATTACTTGTACGATATCATGGAATTTATTGTATGAAACAGGGAACATTCAAAACGGGTCTTTTTTTTGATAGGGGCGTTTTCACCCCATTTCGAGCAGGACACATGTGTACTCTGTCAATAATTAAACTGGGACAAATTGAACACATGTGTCCTTTTTGTCCCAGTTGTCCCTCTGTTCTGGACAGAAACACGCCTTTTTGTCCCTCTTGTCCCAGTTCTACTCTTGACAACATGATGTACTCTAGCAGTATTTGCATCTTTGTCTCTTGATTTGGGACAAATGGGACAAATACCGATACTTTTGTCCCTGTTGTCCTTGGTATTCTCTTTACAAAGTTAATTGAATCGGCCCTGGTTAGCGCAGTATTCTCTTTGTTAATTTGGGACAAAAAAGCCTATAAATAATACTACGTATATTTATATAATCCCCATTTGTCCCAAATTCTGTCCCTCCTCGGTCCTCGCGTGTGACAAGCTGCGATTGTGACCGGGGTCAAAGCCCCCCGGACACAACCCCGCACGGTCGCTATCGCTGTGCGGGGCTGTCGTCGGTCTTGACCCACGCGATACCCTGACCCCTTGCGATTTTAAGATTGTCCCAATGCACGCCCACGTGGACAGACACCCAAGATATCTCCAGCATGCCGACAGCGCTTCGTAGGCTAGCCTCAGGGCGACGTTCTACCCTGGAGGTGGACAATCACGCCAATATACCCACCCAAGCGCTCTCAAGCCATCCTACGCAACAGGGACAACTTTTGTCCCCCAGGGACAACTTTTGTCCCAACATACATATTTTCACGATTAAGGCGTATCGTTTCATTTTGAAACATTCAATAAAAACACTTGTGCAATGCGCTTCGTTTTGACACATAGGGGATAACCTTGCATTTTGCAAGGTCCGGAACGCGGGTGACGCGCGCGCGAATACATGTTGTTCAAGTTTGACAAACTCTTGTTCAAGTTTGACAAACTATCCAGTATGTTGTTCCACTTTGGAACACTTGCCCTATTCAAGGCGCGCCAGGCATGGCCGACACATCGCCCTCCAGGCAGACACGCGGCAGCGCCGAAGGCGCAATTGGGATACAGGCGGGATACAAGCGCATATCCTATACGCTTGTGTTTCCATAACATGTTGTGGCGTATAGGTATAGCGAGCAGTGCGAACTAGTGACTACCTGCTATGTAAGCAGGCGCTCTACCTATCATGGCCCATGCATGCCCTCGAGTGCTGGACTGTTAGATGTCAAACAATCGGACACCCCTTGGGTCCCCCGCGGCCCTGGAGCTTTAGCCAAGCCCCCCGGGTCCCCTGGCGCCCACCACCCCCAGTTAACCCCCTCCGTCGAATCTTTAAAAATATGGTATTGCGGAAAAAGCCATGATGTGGTATAAGGCGCTAAAGGTTGGCGAAAAATGCCACAAGGGGTAGAGATGACGAACGCGGAGTGGAAGAAGCTTTTGGAGGGAGTGGGGGTATGGACTGAGTACGTGGATTACCGTCAAGGGCTTCGTAATGCTGGGGTGGAAGACACGATATCGACAAGCATGGCGCAAGCGGAGTTCATGAAGCGGCTGGGGATAGCGGGAGATCCGGTGGAAGTGGCGGCGGGCTGGGATACGCCGGTGGAAGTGCTGGAGGAGTTGAAGGGGCTGCCGGAGAGCGCGCCGGGCCGAGATGATGAGTGGGCATGTGCGCAGTATGCGCTGATGAGTTTGGGTAAGAAGAGTGAGCCGCTGTGGAAGCTGGTGAATTTGGAGGAAGCGCCGAGTTTGGGGGCGGTGACGCTGCTGTTGCTTGCGCGTGAGAATTCGCGGGAGTTTTTGAACGCGATGATGCGTAAGAAGGGGGAGAGCAAAGAGGGTGGGATGAGCATGAGTGAATTGACGGAGGAGAAGGTGGCGGAGCTTGAGACGGAGTTGGTTGGAATCAGGCAGTACTTAGGAGGTGGGGAGTTTTCGCCGGTGATTCATGTGCCTATAGAAGTACCGTCTGGGAGTCCCGACTGATGGACGCGCCGTTTTTTCATCTTGTGCCTATGGAGCCGGTGAAGAACCTCAGGTGGCGGATGGAATTGCTGAAGTGGGTGGGTAAAGACGGTGGCCGGGCGTCGGATGTAGCGGCGATGTGCAAGGCGGACCGTTTGTTCTACGTGAACACGTTTGCATGGGGATATGACCCTCGTAACAAGAAGATGCCGGTGCGTCCGTTCGTGATGTATCCGAATCAGGTGAAGGCGTTTCGAGCGATCTACGATTCGGTAGACGATGGTCATGACACGTTGACGGCGAAATCGCGTGATGAGGGAGCGTCCTGGACGCATGCGATGGCATACGAGAGCAGTTGGCATTTTGATTCGTATGTGTCCTATATGCTTGCGAGCAGGAACGAGAATTTGGTGGATGACGCTGATAACCCGGACTCGTTGTTTTGGAAGATCCGTTTTCTGTTGAAGAACCTTCCGAAATGGTTGTTGCCGAACTATTCGGACAGGAAGCTGCATCTTCACAATAAAGACATGAATTCGTTTTTGGTGGGAACGAGTACGACGAGTGATATCGCGCGTGGCGGTCGTCAGACGGCGATCATGCCGGACGAATTTGCGGCGGTGCAACAGGGGTATGAAGTAGACGCGGCGACGTTATTTGCAACGAACACGAGGAACTTCAATTCGACGTTTAAGGGACGTGACAACGCATTCTATGACTTGTACAAGAAGGCTGAAGCGGGCTGTCCAGAAATCAAGTTGATTCGTATGTTCTGGGCGGAACACCCGGAGCATTCCGCGGGCCTGTATCAGTATCTTGGGGGGGAAGTGCGAATCTATGATAAGGGGTATCCGTTCCCGGAAGATTATGCATTCATCAAAGATGGCAAGCTGCGCAGTATTTGGTATGACATCCAGTGGAACAAGGCGATTCATCCCTCTGAAATAGCGAATGAAATAGACATGAATCCGGCTGGGGGCGACTCGAAGTTCTTTGACCCCGAGTTGCTGGACAAGATCAAGCGGGAGTACGTGACGCCGCCGGTGTACATGGCTCCGATCTTGGATTTGGTTGATGTGAAATTTGATTCGGATTCGGCAGAGATGCGGATGAATCATCAGTTCAAGGCGTGGGTCCATCCGAATGTGCAGGGTATGTTCCCAAACACGACAGACTACGTGATAGGCGTGGACGTTGCGGCGGGAAGCGGCGGGGCCTACGGGTCGAACAGCGTGATAGCGGTGGCGGACAAGCACACGGGCGAGAAAGTGGCCGAGTGGGCATGTCCGACGGTGCGGGACTATGAGTTGGCGAAGATTTGCCATGAGGTGGCCTATAAGTTCGTGGGGCGGAATGGCGTTCCGCCGCTGGTGAAGTGGGAGCGCAAGGGGCCGGGTATGACGTTTGGCTCCGTGCTGATGACGGACATGAGGTACTACCGGGTGTTTTACATGCCGGTGAATCCGAAGAGCGTGACTACGAAGCAGGGCACCACGCCGGGCTGGGAACCGACGGTCGAGAACAAGAACGCGCTGTTTCGTGACTACCGGATAGCGCTCGAGAAGGGGACGTACATCAACCGTTCCTTGGATGCGGTGAACGAGTGCGATGACTACGTGTATGCCGAAAGCGGAAAAGTCGAGCATATCCAGGCTCGGAACGCGAAGGACCCGAGCCAATCGGGGCCGAACCACGGTGACCGTGTGACGGCGGACGCATTGGCGGCAAGTGAAGTGGTGAATCGGCCGCAAATGCTGAAGGTGAAGCCCGAGGAAACGGAGTTGATGCGGCGGCGCGCCAGGATTTTGGAAGCGGAACGCGATAGGGAGGATGGCCGGTGGGCGGTCGGTTCGACAAGGCTGCGCTGATACGGCTTCAAGGAGCCGTAGAGCAGAGCTACCGAGATCTCGAGGTGCATAGGCGGCACCGGGTGGAGCGCGTCAAGGCGTTCGCCGGCCCCGACTATGGCGACAATGGATACAGTCATTCCGAACCCATCAATCTGCTTCAAATGGCGTCGCTGATATACAAGCGGAAATTGGCGGCGAAGGCCCCGAAAGCCATGGTGGACACGAAGTATGCGGAGATGAAACCGGCTGCGGCTTCCTTTGGCGGGGCGTTGAACCAGAAGATTGAAGATATGCGGCTTGAACTTGTGATTCAAGACGCGACGATGGAAGCTCTTCTGGGGTATGGCATTGTCAAAATCGGGCTCGAACAGGACGGGGTGATCGAGATTGACGGGGAAACGTTCGAGCGTGGCAGTCTTTTCGTTGCGCCGGTGTCCCTGGACGATTGGGTCCAAGACATGAGGGCCAAGCGGTGGGAGGATATTGGTTTTTGCGGTGAACGGCATCCAGTGCCTCTTGATATCATCAGAGAAGCATATGGGGATGATGTGGTCGATAAGGTTGGCCAGGGCGAAACGAAGCCTGTAGGGGGTGAAGAGCGGGCTTCCGATATGAGCCAAGAGAATACGATATCGGACCCGTTTATTCCGGTAGCGTGGTTGTGGGACATTTGGATTCCATCGCTGAACTTGATTGTCACTTATGCGGATGACCACAGGGAAGAAGCGCTCGAGGTGCGCGAGTGGACGGGGCCGAAAGGCGGACCATATGAAACGATCCGATTCATTGGAGTTCCCGACAACGCCATACCGCTTCCGCCCGCGGCCGCGCAGATGGACCTGAACGACATCGTGAACAACACGTTCCGAAAACTTCAGAAGCAAGCGGAACGGCAGAAACAAGTAGGGCTTGTTCGGACGGGGAACGAAGAGGATGGGAAGAGAATCATCGATGCGATCGATGGTGAAGTGATACGTTCCGATGATCCGCAGAGTTATACGCAGGCCAGTTTTGGCGGCCCATCTCAAGAAAACGTGGGATGGATGATGCTTGGCAAGGATCTGTTCTCGTGGATATCGGGCAATCTTGATGCGCTGGGCGGGCTGTCGCCGGTATCGGATACGGTGGGTCAGGAGCAGTTGATCACGGAAGCGGTAAGCGAAATCGTTGGAAATATGCAGGACGAAATCCGGGGATTTGTTCAACGAATCATCCACCAGATAGCGTTTTATGTATGGAACGATCCGTTCATGGAAATCCCTTATGTGAAGACGGTTCCTGGCGTACCGGGCCTTCAGATACCGGGCGTGTTCACATGGCAGGACAGGCAAGGGTCGCTGATGGATTATGCCATCACGATTGTGCCGTACAGCATGGAAGCCTCGAGTCCGGCGAAAGTGTTGCAGACCATTGGGAAGTTCATGGCCGAGTTCTATGGACCGTTGATGCCCGTGTTCCAGCAGCAGAACTACACGTTGAACATAGGGGGGCTGGTTGACCTGTATGCTGAGCATACGAACACGCCATCGTTGCGAGACCTGTTCGTGGTGGCGGGCCAGGACCGGAGTGACGCGGGGGCTTTGGAAGAGATGATGAAACAGCCAACGCAGACCACGCGGCGATACGAGCGGGTGAACCGTCCGGGGGCCACGCAGCAAGGCAAGGACCAGGCGTTGATACGGCAGATGTTTGGCGAGACCCTTCAACCGGCGGAATCCGCGCAGATAGGACGGGCGTCATCGTGACGAAAGCAAAGCAGAAATGGCTTCATGACAATGATGATTGCGCGGTGGGACCAGACATGGACCCGGCGAAGTCCCGGCTTTGTACGGAATGCTACCGTCCTAAGCCGTACTGGGCGTTTGATGATGGATATGTATGCAACGATTGCCGGGGCGTTCAGCAGAAAGCGAAACCGGCGTACCAGTTTTAATCTTTTCAGGTAGGGGCTGATCACCCCGCAGTGCTTGGGCACACTTGAGCGCCACCCAAGGGGCGCAACGGACAGAGATGTCTGTTGCGCCCTTTTTGTTTGGCGCTCGCAACCACGGGAGCGATGGAGAAATGAGTGAAGAGTTGAACACCGCAGTTGCCGCACCGGCGATTGCCGCACCGGAAACTGCCGCACCGGCGAATGTCGAAACGACAACGGATGGTTGGGGGACGATGGAGAACGCCCTAAAGAACAGTTTGGGCGCCGTGCCTACCGCATCCGAAACGCCACAGGAAGTTTCTAAGCCGGACGATGAACACGTTCCGTCTGGTTCGGATAGCGCCGATGAGAAATCCGGCGCGGAAGGCGCAGACCAAGGAGAACCGTCCGAACAGGCCGCAGGACCGGCTGTGTGGCAGCCAAGCGAATCGGAATTGGCTTTGGCGGAATCCTATGGGATTACGAAGGAGCGGCTTCAGGAATTCGCTTTAGGACCAAGCGCGGCCCTAAACGCGGCGTTGTCCGAGTACGACAAGCAGTTCTCCCAAAAAGGCCGGGAATGGTTGAGCGGGCAACGCCCGGCACCGGAACCGGTAGCGCCGCCTCCTATCCCCCTAGCCAATCCGAAAGAAGATGAATTCTCGGATGAGTTTGGCGGGGATGACGCGGACCAAACAGTCATCAAGGAGCGTGACCACTACAAGGCGGCCTACGAGAGCTTGATGGCGCAACAGCAGCGCGCGCAAGTGGAACAGAGAGCGCAGGAAACGCAACAGCGTGAACAGCAGCGCATAGAAGCGGAAGAAGCTGTTGACGTTGTTTTTCAGGAGGCCAGTGACCTGAAGGAACTCTTCGGGGAAGGCCCTCGGGGAAAACTCTCCAAACCTTCGCACATCAGTGCGCGGCGTGAAGTCTTGGATGAGATGATAGCCATTACGGCAGGTCTGGTCCAAATGGATCGAAAGCCTCTAACTACGAAAGAGACCTTCCAGCGGGCGCTGTACTCCGTGTATGGCCCGCAGTTACAGCGCAAGGCGGCTGAATCCGCCGCGGCTGACGCAAAGCGCGCCGTGACTGACAGTATCAAGCAACAAGCAAGAGACAACGTGGGCCGATTCATCCAAAAACCCGCTAGCCAAGAGAAACCGGTCGAGAGCGGCTGGAAGAAAGTGGAGCAGGTTTTGGCGAATAACTGGCCCAAGGAATAGGAGTGTGACCAATGGCTGATTTCAACATTTCCAATGTGGCGGACTTGCTGCTTCTAACCGATGCCAGACCGCCGCAGTACAAGTTTCAGGATCTTGCACGCGAGTTCACCAAATACATCGCGATGCAGTTGTTCAAGGAAAACTTACAACTGGAGGGCGGCGGCGATTACATCAAACGGCTCTTCATGGTGAACACGCCGGATGCCGTGCGGCATGTCGGCATTTTCGATGAAGACGTTGTAAGCATCATCGATCTGATGGCCAAGATTGAGATCCCGTGGGTGCGTTTCACCACGTCTTACGCATGGGATATCAACGAGGTCAACGCAAATGCCTCTCCGGCGCAACTCGTTGAGTTGGTCAAGACGCGCCGGTACGCAGCTCACAAAAACATCGCGGTGGAAATGGAGAAGAAACTTTTCACTCTGCCTTCCGCGAGCACTTCCCTTTACCCCTTTGGATTTCCTTTCTGGGTCGTCAAGAACGCCACGGAAGGGTTCAACGGGGGATTGCCGACCGGCTACACCAACATCGGCGGGATCGATTTGGACGTGGTGTCGGCGTTCAAAAACTGGACGGCCACGTACTCGGAAGTCTCCGAAGCGGATCTCGGGGCGAAGTTGAGCCGTGCGTATCGGAAATGCGGATACGAGCAGCCCGCTGGCATGACTGATCCCGGTTATGCCAAGTCGGCGTACCAGAACTACCGGTACTACACAAACGAGCGCGTGTATGCGGCAATGGAACAGATTGCCCAAGCCGCCATCAACAACCGGAATGCCTCTTTCTTCACGTTGGAAGATCGAGACGGAACGGGCGACAGGACTGTCCACTTCCGTGGGAAACGGGTTGTGTGGGTGCCGTTCTTTGACGACGACACGACCGATCCGATCTATCAGATTGATAACTCCGTTTTCTATGCGTTCGCGCGCCGAGCCATGAACATGGTTGAAACCGGCCCGACCGTAGATCCCAAACGGCACAATGTGCGCGTGACCTACATCGATCACGAGTATCAGTACATGTGCCTGGATCGCGCCCGTTGCGCGGTCTTCTACAAGGCGTAAGGAGAAGAGCCATGAACTTAGGAATCAAAAACAAGCCTGTGCTCAAGAAAAGAATGGTGTATTGCACGGGCACCACGGCGCTACTCAAAGGCCAGGGCCTTTGTTTCGACCTGGACTACCTGACCACGGCTACCGGCGAGACGGCCGCTGATGCTTTCGGTTTGCGGGGTAACGCTGTTGCGCTGCCCGACAACACGAACAATGGTGCGTTCGCTGGTGTCACGTTGGCGGATCATGCCGCCCACGCTGACGGAAGCGCCATTGGCTGGATCGAAATCGCTGAGCCGGGAAGCCGTGTCGAGATATTGGCTTTGGCCAATACGACCATCAACAGCACTCGGCTGACTTGCCTTGCTGGTTCCGGCGCTCCTGGTCGTTTCTGGACGGCTGGGTTGCCGGGACGCGGAACCGCGTTGGCGCTGCAAACCAAGACGGCCGTGCTGAAAACCCTATCGACCGGCGCGGGTGCGCTGGACGCGACCGGAAAGATCATCACGACTTCCGGGATCACGGCATCCGGGCTCGCCATAGGCGACAAGGTCTGGGTGTTCGGCATCGAGGACGATGGTACGAACTCCGGCACGCCCGGCATCTACACGGTGTCGGCGGTAGCGGACACGACGATCACGGTTTCGGAAGCCATCTCGGATGGCGGAACGATGCAGTGTTCGTATGTGGCGTTCGAGGGCGACCCGTATGTCTTCGCGGAGCTGTGCGAAGGCGAAGAGAGCGGGCTTATCGAGGTCGTGGCTCCCCCGAGCCCCGGCGATGACAGCACGCCTGCCTTTACCGTGATGTCTGGCGGCAAGACCTTCATCGCGGGCGGCTACACCATTGCCACCGGCGATCAGGTCGCTGTATGGCCCGCGGGCCAGTACATCGGCCAGAAGAAGGCGTTCGAGGGTCTGGGCACGCTCGGGACCAAAGACGCCAAGCTGGTCCCGGCGGCTTCAGGCTGGCAGGCGACAGTGGTCGATGTCATCCTGGATAACGGTGCCGCCGACGGGAAACCAATGGCTCTTGTGTCGGTGAACATCGACGCCGCGAGCGAAGTGATCGTTGGCGAATGGGTTGGTGTTTGGCGCGAACTGTACCACACCGGCGCGGTTATTGCCGCGAGCTAACTGGATGGGGGGCGGGAGTCCGCCCCCCTTTTTCAACTGAAAGGAAATCGACATGCGTAAGGCATTGGTGGAGCCCATCAAAAACATGCTGGG
>Ga0172380_10002053_pt1 | contig 32751 bp, 24 predicted proteins | sample Leawe162metaG_FD_119747 | JGI IMG/M metagenome (GOLD analysis project Ga0172380, IMG submission 119747) | Leachate microbial communities from a municipal landfill in Southern Ontario, Canada - Leachate well 162 metaG | ecosystem: Engineered > Solid waste > Landfill > Unclassified | place... | reverse complement strand
TTAGCTGCGATTTAAATTTCAGAGCTAAGATGTGGACGGAAGCCGAAGCTCAATCAGTTATGAAGCCACTAATGAAGTATGTAGATGTTTGCATAGCTAATGAAGAAGACTCAGAAAAGAGTTTAGGACTGAAGGCTGATAAGACAAATATCGAAGCTGGCGAACTTGATCAAGAGGGATATTTTGCAGTTGCAAGAAAGTTAAAAGAAACTTTCGGTTTCAAAACCGTTGCGATCACTCTTAGAGAAAGCTATTCAGCTTCAAAGAATGGTTGGAGCGCGCTTTTGTTTGATGAAAAGGATTGTGCCACTCCATACCGTTCTAAAAAATATGACATTGAAATTGTGGATCGTGTTGGCGGCGGTGATTCTTTTGCCAGCGGATTGATCTATGGATTAATTACTAAAACTAATACGAAAGATGCACTGGAGTTTGCAGTTGCAGCCAGTTGTTTGAAACATTCAATTCCGGGTGATTTTAATTTGGTTAGCATCGACGAAGTTGAAAAACTTGTGAAAAGCGGCGGTTCCGGTAGAGTAGAGCGTTAATTTTGCACTAAAATTACCCCTTGCCTCCTATTTATTTTTAAACAATCTTTTCGATAGTAACATAGGAATTCTCCAATTACGAGGATTCATGTACACTATTTGAAAAGTTTGAAATGAAAAAAATAAAAGAAATATTTTCTCCACCCGCTTTTGAAGATCCCAAAAGATCTAGGGAAGCACGGTACGCGCATTATATAACTATCTCAATTACAATTGGTTTATTTGTTGCGCTAATAACAAATCCTCTTCACGAATCAATTGCTGAACTTGTTCATAAAACTGTTACAATATTTGTTTTAATTACTTTATTCTTTATTAACAAGAAGAAGCTATTAAAATCACCACTATTATTTCTGGTAATTATTAGTCTAGAAATTTGTACCGGGCTTATGATATTTGATCAAGGCACGCACGATGAAATTGTTTTAGCCTTCCCAATTATTCTTTTTGTAGCAAGTTTAGAATTTAATCGGAGATCGTTAATTATCACGCTAATTGCACAATTGGCGATTCTATCTTTGGTTGGTTTTTTGGAAACCAAAGGGATATTTATAAATAAATACTCATCAGAAACAAGCATTTACCAAATTATTAGTCAGGCAATACTGTTGGTGATCAGCGCATATGTTGTGGATTTACTAGTTCATGATTTCAAATCGCATATTATTTCACTTCAATCAAAATCAGTCGAATTAACCAAAGCGAATAGTGATCTGAATAATTCGAATGCAACAAAAGACAAATTCTTCTCGATAATTGCTCACGATTTGAGAAGCCCATTCCAAGGATTGATAGGCCTAGCAAGCATCTTAGAAAATTTAGATGATGATTTAACACCCGAAGAAAGAAAAGATTTTGCATCGCGACTAAGTATTGCTCTAAAACGACAATATGATTTTCTAGAAGAATTATTGCTTTGGGGACAATTTCAGAGAAATGTTATTGATTTTGCACCTCTGCTCTGCGGTATAAAAGAAATTATTGAAAGGGATTGTGAGATATTTTCGGGTAATCTTTATAAAAAGAAACTACAGCTAACTGTTGATTGTCCTGAAGAAATAAAAGTTAGATGCGATGAAAATCTGATATCTACAGTAATTAGAAATCTAATATCTAATGCTATTAAATATACGCTCGCTGGTGGAATAATAACTGTAAAGGTTGAAGAATTATCAGATAAAATATTTATAAGTGTTATAGATAACGGAATAGGTATTTCTGAAACTCGTAGAAAGGAATTATTTAGTATAGAATCTAATTCCTCAACTAGAGGAACGGAAGGTGAAGCCGGCACCGGACTTGGACTGATTTTGTGTAAAGAGATAATGGATAGACATTCCGGTAAAATAATGGCCGTAAGTGAAGAGGGAAAAGGCTCGACATTTAAAATCGAACTGCCAAAAAATTTGGAAAGTCTTTAATTAATATATTTTGATGGTGTTGGAATTAGCAACGTTACTGTTGTTCCGTTCCCTTTTACGGATTCAAAATGAATACCTATATTATTAGTGTCGCAGTATCGTTTCGTAATTGCAAGCCCTAAGCCATTCCCTTCAAATGATCTTGCTATACCGCTCTCTTCTTGTGAAAAAATTTCAAAAAGTTTTGGCAAATATTCTCTAGAAATTCCAACGCCGGTATCACTAATTCTCACATGAATGAGATCACTTTTTACTTCTTCAACTTTGATAGATACTTTCCCGTTGTTGGTAAACTTTATCGCGTTGTCTAGAATGTTGGAAAAAATGTTTATCAAACTATTCTTATCGCAGCGTGCTATGCAATCCTCAGTATTAACTATCAACTCCAGATGCAAGCGTTTTAACTCTGCTAAGATTGAAAATTCTTTGTACAAATCATCTAGAACATCTTCTACAATATTAAAATTAGAATACTTTGGTTGATAAACACCCACTTGCAGCTCTGCCATATTTATAATTGATTCTATGGTCCGGGTCATTCTGTTGCTGGCTAATTGAGTGTTATCTAAATACTTTTTTAAGGATGGAAGAAGGTTTTCGCCATGGATCTCTTTGATCATTGCAAGATTACTCAAGATAAGGTGTAGAGGTGTTCTGATTTCATGAGATATTTGTGCCAAAAATTCCGATTTAAGCTCATCCGATTTTTCTGCTTCGTGTTTAGCTTTTATTAGCTCCTTTTCGTTTTTCTTCCTATCGGATATATCTCTTAAGATTGCCTGAACATAAGAATCATTTTTGATCTCAATTCTGTTTAAACTAATCTCAGTTTCAAAAACAATCCCAGTGGGGCGTAACATATCCCATTCGAAAAACTGCGGGTTCCCATTTAACGCTTGAGCAATTTTTTCTTTTATGCATTGAAGAGAGTATGCCCCATCGTTTTGTGCTAGCGGCGAAAAATTAAGAATGGATTTGTTCCTAATTTCATTCCGCTCTAGTTGAAGAAATTCGGAACTCTTCGAATTGAAATCGATAATTTGTTCCCCATCAATAATCATAATTGCGTCGTTGGCAGTTTCAAACAGAGTTCTAAATTTCAGCTCACTTTCCGCCAGCTTATTTTGCGAACTTTCAATGTTTTGTTTCATATCATCAATTGCATTCCCAAGAACCAAGACTTCATCAGTCATATCCGGATAAGTGGCGTTAACATTATAATTGCCTAAGCCAATCTGTTCGGTAACAATTGTAAGTCGTTTCAAAGGACGACCGATCAATAGCCATATTATTATGCCAGACAGTAAAGAAATTACTAACAAAGTAATTCCAAGGTTTTTTGTAATAAGATTAGCGAAATCTGATAAATCACTTTTATACTTGCCCGGTGGTGAGAAAGAAATTATGTATGTGTCTTTTGAATAAATCCTTTGAAAAGCGGCAGCGCTGCCATTTTGGATATCGATATAATAGCCTTTCCCTTTTGATAGGATTAGCTTTTTCAAATCATTTGTGATCAACGAAATACTATAAGATGTTTCCGAGATTTTTTTTGGACCATAACTAATATTAAAATTTTTATCCGTGAGAACAATTATTCTTGTGCCGGTTTTGTTCATCTCATCAATTATCTTATTGACCTTTGCTGACTCTTTACCGGCAAAAGATGCCATTCTTTGAACACGCTCAATACTTTCTTGCTGTTGTATTGCTTCAGCTTTTAGAAAATACTCTTCAAAATAATTTCGTGTGAATACACCTAGAAAGGTCAGTGGAATTGTAAACAAAAGAATGAACCAAAGGGAAAGTCGAATTGCCAGATAATTTCTATTGAATTTCCTTTCCCAGAAATTTCTAAAAATTCCGGATTTGAGCTGAGAATATTTTTTTGTAACCGGCTTTCCCCACAGAGGTTTTCTATAGGATTCCGGAAGTGCAATAATTATTAGAGTTGTGTAAACTGTTGTAAAAATTATTTCCGGAATCCATCCTTGATATAGTTTTAATATTGCCTCAAGTGGTGGGAATGAGCCGCCTACAAACGAAGTATAAACATCCGGGAAAAAGAAATAAGTAATAAAATAAACTGGTATATAAGAAGGGATGTAGTACACAAAAATCAGAAGAATCCACGCCCAAGCAAGATTAGGCATACCGGTTTTTTCATAAACTAGTTTCTTATAAGCCCAGCCAATCCAAACCGCGCTAACCCAGTGTTGGAATATAATATAATAACGTAACTCATCAGTAGGGCTTATTATACAAGAAATAGTGCCAATTATTATTCCTCCTATCGGTCCAGATATGGCAGCGCCTAAAGAATTAAAAATTTCGCGGGCATCTGATAAGGCATTGGTTCCGGGTATATAGAAGTGAACATTGGTTATTATGGAAATAAGTGAAATCGTTCCGGTTGCTACTGCAATCCAAAAAGCTTTAATCGGTAATAAGGTTCTTATTTTCTGTGTTATATTCATGCTTTCATTTTAAGTTTTCAAGAAATACCCCGCCTGTTAAATGCGCCCAATAATTAAAAATTATTTATCCTAATTGCAAGATGAATTCTGCAATACTGAACTTTATTAGCTGTGATTATTGAATAAAGAGGAGATTTATGTAAATCTGAAGGTGCTGATTGTAGGAGGGGTAAAAAAACTCAATCAAAGGTGAGAAAAGTCTTTTAAATCTTATCGATCTCTCTTATTATTGTTCCTGTAAATAGTTTTAATGATAATCTTTAACAAATACAGCAAAAATAAATAACCGAAGTGTTATTAGTCTTGGAGCCTAGAATGAATATGAAAATGTTAAAATCTCTTGTATTCTTAATGTCAGCAATGATTTTGGTTTCATGCCAGTCAAAAAAAGAGGAATCCACAATGGTAGAAAAGAAGTCTTTTGGTAAACTAAGCAACGGTGAAGAAGTCTATTTTTACACACTAACGAATAAGAATGGTTTGAAAGCTGAAATAACAAATTATGGAGCAACAGTTGTCTCTTTATTCGTTCCAGATAAAAACGGTAAACTTGAAGATGTTGTGCTTGGATATGATGATGTTAGCGGTTATGAAAAAGGAGAATCTTATTTCGGTGGTATAGTCGGACGTTATGGAAATAGAATAGGCAAAGGCAAATTCAGTTTGGATGGAACAGATTATCAATTGTCAATCAACAATGGCGAAAACCATTTGCATGGAGGAAAACTTGGTTTTAACAAACGAGTTTGGCAAGTTGTGGGTGCCGAAAACAAAATGGGCGGTTCATTCATTGCTCTTAAATATGTGAGTGTTGATGGAGAAGAAGGATATCCCGGTACAGTTGAACTAACAGTAAATTATCAGCTATCTCAAGAGAATGAGCTTTGGATTAATTACACTGCAACAACAGATAAGAACACGATCCTAAATCCAACACACCATTCATATTTTAATTTAACCGGAGATCCAAGCAAAACAATTCTTGAACATGAGCTAATGATTGATGCTGATAAATATACACCAGTTGATAAAGGATTGATAACAACCGGCGAATTGGCTGATGTAGCAAATACACCATTCGACTTTAGAAAACCAAAAGCTATTGGAAAGGATATTGACGCAGATAATCTGCAAATTAAATTTGGTCTGGGATATGATCATAATTGGGTTCTGAATAAACATCCAGAGCAAGTCTTTAAATTTGCGTCTGTATATGAAGCAGTCTCCGGTCGCTTAATGGAAATATTAACAGATCAACCTGGTGTTCAGTTTTACAGCGGCAATTTCTTGGATGGAAAATCGAAAGGTAAGCACGGAGTTATGTATCAGTATAGAACCGGTTTCTGCATGGAAGCACAAAAGTATCCGGATTCGCCAAACAAACCGGAATGGCCTTCAGCTACATTGAAAGCAAGCAAGAAAACACCTTACAGGCAAACAACTATTTATAAATTTTCGACAAAATAAATAGCGAATTTATTAACTAATATGCTGAAGAATGTGAAACCATACGAAGGTAAATTGTAATAACTAGTCTTAGCTTTGAAAAAACGATTTGAGAGATTTATTGAAAAATAAAATAAATGTAGATCCGAAAGCAAAAGCATTAATATTTGATTGCGATGGTACTCTTGTTGATTCAATGCCTCTTCACATGAAAGCTTGGGAAGAGGCAGTTATTGATTCCGGTTTACCGTTTGATTATGACTTCTTCTTCTCAAGAAAAGGAATTCCAAGCCGACAAATAATGAGTGAATATTGTTCGCAGAATTCTTTTGATGTAGATGTTGAAAAAGTTATTGATGAAAAGAATAATATTTATCGCAGTGGATTAAATAGTGTTGGACCGCTCGAACCGGTTGTGGCAATCGCCCTTAAGTATAAAGATATATTGCCCATGGCTGTTGTCTCCGGCGAAAGAAAAATTAATGTTCACGATTCACTAACAAATATTGGAATCATAGATTTGTTCTCAATCATTATTACTTCTGATGATCCTTTCAAGCCTAAACCGGCACCCGATAAATTTCTTGAGGCTGCACGTTTGCTAAATATTAAACCGGAGTTTTGCCAAGTCTTCGAAGATGGAGATTCCGGAATTGAAGCCGCGATAAAAGCTAATATGATCATCACGGATGTTCGTCCTTACTTAGAAAACAACTGATAAATAAAGAGCTCGAAAATGAAAAAGAGAATTCAAATATGTTTGCTGATTATGTTCAGCGCTTTATCATTATATGCGCAAGAAGTTGTAACAAAAATATCTTTAGATGCCGGTAATAATAAAACTGTAATCGATAAAAACATTTATGGGAATTTTTCCGAGCATCTTGGCCACTGCATTTACGGCGGAATTTGGGTTGGAGAGAATTCGCCAATCCCGAATACAAGAGGAATTAGAAATGATGTTGTTGAGGCACTAAAGAAAATCAAATTACCGGTACTCCGTTGGCCGGGCGGATGCTTTGCTGATGAATATCATTGGATGGATGGAATTGGTCCGAGAGATAAAAGACCGAAGATGATTAACACACATTGGGGAGGAGTTGTTGAAGACAACAGTTTTGGTACTCACGAATTTTTGGATCTCTGCGAACAGATTGGAGCCGAGCCATATATCTGTGGTAATCTCGGTAGCGGTTCTGTTGAGGAAATGTCTAAATGGGTTGAGTATATAACGTTTGATGGCGAGAGTCCGATGGCGAATCTCAGAAAACAAAATGGAAGAGAGAAACCTTGGAGTGTAAAATTTTGGGGAGTCGGTAATGAAAATTGGGGCTGCGGCGGAAATATGAGCGCGGCGTTTTATGCTGATCAATACAAGCGCTATGCAACCTATACAAGAAATTATGGAAAGAATCGTTTATACAAAATTGCGGGTGGACCTAATTCAGATGACTACGAATGGACAGAAACACTAATGAAAAATGTTGGTGGATGGTTGATGCAAGGTTTGTCGCTCCATTACTATACAGTACCTAAAACGTGGGGTGATAAAGGATCAGCAACAGAATTTAACGAGGAAGAATATTTCGCTACGATGAAAAAAACATTGTTCATGGAAGAAATGGTTACAAAGCATAGCGAAGTAATGGATAAGTACGATCCCGAAAAGCGAATTGGTTTACTTGTTGACGAATGGGGAAACTGGTTCAATGTTGAAAAGGGAACAAATCCCGGATTTCTTTACCAACAAAACAGTTTGCGTGATGCAATTACTGCAGCTACTAATCTAAACATTTTTAACAATCATGCAGATCGTGTTAAGATGTCTAACATAGCTCAAATGGTAAATGTTTTGCAAGCCGTGATTCTAACTGATGGACCGAAGATGGTTCTAACGCCCACTTATCATGTTTTCGATTTATTCAAAGTTCATCAGAATGCGAAACTGATTCCGAACAAAATTGAAACCACTGATTATACTTTTGGTGATAAGAAAGTTCCAGCGGTAAACTGTTCCGCTTCGCAAGATGAAAGTGGAAAGATTCATATTTCTCTGACAAATGTTAATCCGAATAAAGTTGAGAAAGTTGTAATACAGCTCAACGGAATCGAAGCGAAAAATGTTGCCGCACAAGTTCTAACATCTAAACTGATTAATGATTACAACTCATTTGAAAAACCAAGTACCGTTGCTGTCGGTTCATTTTCTAATTTCAAAGTGGGTAAAGAAAATCTGGAAGTAGAATTACCTTCCAAATCGGTAGTGATATTAGAGCTGATTACTAAATAAGATTTCCCAATAATTTCCCTTAATTAAAGCGATATGAAAGTATTGACTTGTGTTTAAGGGAAATTTTATGCAAAATAGTAATCGATAAAGTCATTGTTAAATATAAACCGTTAGTAATAGGAAATTCAGTTAAAAATGGAAGTAAACCGATGAACAAATTGAAACCCAATGCAACCTTGATTCTTATTTTCATCTTTATACTTAGTGCACAGATTTTCTCGAAAGCTTTTTTCGTTTCTACAGCCGGAAATGATATTAATAATGGCACAAAAGAATTTCCATTTGCTACCTTAGTTAAAGCGGCATCAGTTTCTGTTGCCGGCGATACAATTTTTATTCGCGGAGGACTTTATTCTCCTACTAGCACTATTTCATTGGGTTCAGCTTCCAAAAGTGGAACAAGCACAAACTATTATCACGTGCTAGCTTATCCGGGAGAGAAACCGGTTTTTAATTTTTCCAAACAAACTTCAAGCGACGGAATTAAACTAAACGGCAACTACTGGCACTTGAAAGGTGTTGAGGTGATGTATTCAACTCATAATGGAATTGCTGTGAATGGCAGTTATAATCTGATAGAGAATTGTGTTGTACACGATAACAAGAATACGGGTATGCAATTTGGAAACGGAGCCTCCTACAATAGAGTGATCAACTGCGATTCATATTATAATTTCGATCCGCCCAGCGGAGGTAACGCTGATGGATTTGCGCCGAAGCTAGATGTTGGAACCGGAAATTATTTTTATGGATGCCGTGCTTGGCAAAATTCTGATGACGGTTGGGACGGTTATTTACGTCCAGCAGATAATGTAACGACAGTAATAGAAAACTGCTGGGCTTTCATGAACGGTTATCTGAAAGATGGAAAGCCAATTTCAACCGGTAATGGCAACGGATTTAAAATGGGTGGCGGCGATAGTTCCAACAAAGACAGCCTTCGTCACAATGTAACAATTAAAAATAGTTTGTGTTTTGATAACAGAGTGAAAGGCTATGATCAGAACAATGACCGCGGTTCGATGACAATTCTAAATTGTACCGGCTTTAGAAATGGTTCTTATAACTTTAGCATTCCGGGAAATTTTAGAGCTACAAGTTCTGCTACAGTAAAAAACTGTGTTTCATATCTTTCCCCCGGAGTCACATTCATCAACCGAGTTGTGCAATCAAATAATTCGTGGAATCCGGTATACAATGTTTCCGAGTCGGATTTTCTATCGATAGACACTACCGGTGTTCGCGGTCCAAGAAAAGCTGATGGAAGTTTGCCCGATCTAAAATTTTTACGCCTTGCTTCAACTAGCGGATTAATTGATATTGGAACAGATGTTGGACTTCCATTCAGTGGAAAGGCTCCGGATCTTGGAGCTTATGAATATGGATTAGTTTCATCTGTTAATGAAGAATCTCAAGTTCCAAACGAGTTTAAGTTGGAACAGAATTATCCAAATCCTTTTAATCCAGAAACAACAATTAGCTACACGCTGCAAACACCAAGTAAAGTAAGTTTGAAAGTTTATGATTTGCTTGGAAATGAAATTGCAACACTAGTTAACAATTTTCAAACTGCTGGAAATTATGATATAAAATTTAACGTAAAGACGCGCCATGGCGCGTCTCTACAAACCGGAGTTTACTTTTACAGAATTCAAACACAAACATTTTCTGAAACAAAAAAGATGATTTTGCTTAAGTAATTTTGTGGCAAGTATTATGGAAAAATTCTCGATGAACAGAATCCAAACAGTATTGCATGTACTAATTTTTATTACAGTGATCAATTCAATTTCTTTTTCTCAAGTGCACGGTATTAAGAATCTTAAAGAACGCGGCGCCGTTTGGATTCCAGATAATGGTGACGGGACATATACCAATCCAATTATTCAAGCCGATTATTCCGATCCCGATGTAATTCGAGTTGGCGATGATTATTACATGACATCTTCAAGCTTTTCACATTTCCCCGGCTTACCGATACTTCACTCAAAAGATTTGGTTAACTGGAAAATTATTTCTCATGCAGTTTCCAATTATCCATTACCGGATTTTAATTTTCCCCAACATGGAAATGGAATTTGGGCACCGGCAATCCGATATCATAAAGGTGAATTTTACATTTACTTTGGCGATCCGGATAACGGCATATTTATGACGAAAGCAAAAGACGCAAGCGGACCATGGGAGCCACTTTTGCTTATTAGTAAGGCTAAAGGATGGATTGACCCTTGCCCGCTTTGGGATGAAGATGGAAATGCATATTTAGTTCATGCATGGGCAAGAAGCCGTTCCGGCATAAAGCATATTCTTACAATAAACAAAATGAGCCCGGATGGAAAAAGTTTGCTCGATGATGGTGTTCAAGTTTTTTGTGATTCGGTAAATCATCCGACGATTGAAGGTCCAAAATTCTATAAACGTAATGGCTACTATTATATCTTTGCGCCGGCTGGAGGAGTTAAACCCGGTTGGCAAACTATTCTTCGCTCAAAAAATATTTATGGACCTTACGAAGCAAAAGTTGTTCTTGAACAAGGAAGCACAAAAATAAATGGGCCTCATCAAGGGGGATGGGTTCAAACTCAAACCGGTGAAGATTGGTTTATACATTTTCAAGATAGATATGCTTACGGAAGGATCGTTCATCTTCAACCTATGAGATGGGAAAATGATTGGCCTTTGATGGGTGAAGATTATGATAAGAATGGAATTGGCGAGCCGGTAGCAAAATTCAAGAAACCGAATGTTGGTAAGACTCACTCTGCAAATGTTCTGCAGACAAACGATGAGTTTTCTGCTGGAAAAATTGGATTGCAATGGCAGTGGCAATCCAATTTTTCGGGTGCTTGGATTTCACTAACAGAAAGGAAAGGGTGGCTTCGGTTTTATTCTCAAGCATACTTAAGCAGCTCGAAAAATCTTTATAATTCTTCTGCATTGTTGATGCAAAAATTTCCTTCACCAAATTTTGAGTTAACAACTAAAGTTGAACTGAAAGCCGATGAAACTAACCTAAGTGCTGGCCTAATTATTTTTGGTCTTGATTATGCTCGTCTAGGAATTAAAATGTCCTCAGAAGGTATTACAATTTTTCAATCGGTTTGCCAAAGCGCCGAAAAGGGTACTAAGGAAAAAATAATCGTTGAAGAAAAAATCCCGATCAATTTAGTTTATCTAAGAATTAAAGTTGCAGAGTCCTTTTCATCAGAGGGAATTCCACTTGCTAGCTGCACATTTTACCATAGTGTGGATGGAAATAACTTCAGCAAACTGGGCAATGCATTTACAGCTAGAGAAGGGAAATGGGTTGGTGCCAAGATTGGCTTATTCTCTGAATCAAATTCAAAAAACAGTTTTGCCGATTTCGATTGGGTAAAATTTAAATAAATAGACTTATAGCTATGGAAAATCTTTTCACTTGACAAAGAGAATTAAATTCGGGAATTTAAGTTATCGTTTAAGTCATCAATAAAGGAAAAAACAAAAAACTTACAACAATAGGAGGTCCTAATGAAAAAACAGTTACTTGCGTTGTTATTATTTCTGGTCGGTCTATCAAATTTATCGGCTCAAAGTGCCGCATCAGTTCAATGGGATTGTATTGCTGATGAAAATGTTACAACTACGGTAGGTAATATTGAGGGTCAACCATTAGTAGGAAGTAATTTTGTAGTACGCGATTATAAGGGAACTTCATCAACTGGTCCATTATCCGGTTCACATCAAAGATGGTGGCCAGGTAAGGATGCTGCTGGGACTGGGATATTCTGGGGACCGGAAAAAGCTCCGGTTGAAAATAGATACATCCAGATTGAAGTTGCACCTAAAACTGGGCATAATTTTACAATAAGTAAAGTTGAAATGTATATGGCTGCCGGTGGTACAGACAACATGCGAGCTGGCGTTTTGTTTGCTACACATCCTAGCTTTATTCCTTCTACTGTAATTGCTGACACAATTAAATTGAAGCAAGGGAAGACTAAGCCGGAAGATACAGTTATAGTTTATAATGGAAATGTCGAGGTAAAATCTGGTGAGAAATTTTTAGTTAGAATATTCCCTTGGTATGATGGTACTTCTTCGAATTCCAAATATGTTTATCTTCAGAAAGTTTCTGTAACTGGAACAACGACTGGTGGAACTGCAGTTGAAGAAACTGGGATTCCAGTTGAGTTTAATCTAAACCAGAACTTCCCGAATCCTTTTAATCCAGCTACAAAAATTTCCTTTAGTTTGCCGAAGGAAGGATTTACAAAACTTGTTGTGTATGATTTATTAGGAAAAGAAGTATCAATATTAGTCAAAGATAAACTCAATGCCGGTGCTCATTCAATAAATTTTGACGCAAAGAATCTTCCGAGCGGTGTTTATCTATATGCTTTAACTTCCGGTAATTACTCTTCAACAAAGAAAATGATTTTAATTAAGTAAACTGGCTTTTTATGTTAAAGGCATTAATTCAATACTTAGCTTGTTTGGGTTAATGCCTTTCGTTTTCCCGTATAGTATTATTTCTAACCTCGTGTTTATTTGTCTCATTTGTTAATTGAAAAAAGGCAATCCATGTTACTAAGAAGAATAACACTCTCATTTATAATTGTTCTAGCTGTTTGTAATTCAATTTTGGCCGGCGGCGGTGGTAAGCCAGATAAATCATGGTCCAAGAAAATTGCAGAATCGTTTATGGAAAGAACCCCTAACTATATTGTGTATGATGTGAATCCGACAAAGCAAAAGTGGAATTACGAGCAAGGATTAATGCTGAATGCAATGCGCCAGATGTACTATCATACCAAAGACAAAAAATATTTTGAGTATGTAAAACATAATCTCGATCAGAATGTTCAACAAGATGGTAGCATCACAACTTATAAAATTGATGAATATAATATTGATCAAGTTGGTCCCGGGCGCGCATTGCTGTTTACTTATGAAATGACCAAAGATATTAAGTACAAGAAGGCAGCCGATCTGCTTCGTCACCAACTAGAAACGCATCCAAGAACAAAAACCGGCGGATTTTGGCACAAGCAGATTTATCCTTGGCAAATGTGGCTTGATGGACTATACATGGGTGAACCTTTCTATGCAGAATATTCTAGAATGTTCAATTCATCAAAAGATTTTGATGATATAACACATCAGTTCGAACTTATTTATAGTAAAACAAAAGATTCGAAAACCGGTTTGCTCTATCATGCTTGGGATGAAAGCAAAGAACAAAAATGGGCTAACAAAGAAACCGGTCTTTCGCCACACTTTTGGGGAAGAGCTGTTGGTTGGTATATGATGGCGCTTGTTGATGTTTTAGATATCATTCCGAAGAATCATCCGAAAAGGAAAATGCTGATCAATCAGTTCAAAGAAATGAGTGATGTCATTTTGAAGTTCAGAGATGAGAAATCAAAAGTTTGGTATCAGATTCTTGATCTGCCGGATCGCTCGCCAAATTATCTAGAAGCATCTGCATCAACAATGTTTGTTTATTCATTTGTGAAGGGTGTTAACAAAGGTTACTTGAATAAGAAATTCTTGAAGTACGCTAAAGAATCTTGGGATGGAGTAATTCGTGAATTTGTTGTTGTGGATGAAAAAGGTTCAATCAATTTGGAAAAGACTTGTCTTGGTGCCGGGCTTGGCGGCAAACCTTACCGCGATGGAACATTTGAATACTATATGAGTGAAAAACTACGTACAAATGATTATAAAGGATACGGACCATTTTTACTTTCGGCGATTGAGCTCGAAAAAGCAAAAGCTAAACTCTGAGGAACGAATGAAATTATTTTTTAGAACTGCTGTAATTGTTATGTTGGCGATTGTTTCAGTTGCTTGGTTTGTACCAAGTGAGAAAATAACGATTTACTTAATTGGTGATTCAACTTGTGCTGATAAGCCGCTTGATGACAATCCGGAAAGAGGATGGGGACAAGTGTTTCTAAACTTTTTTACTAGTGACGTGATAATTGAAAACCATGCGGTTAACGGCAGAAGCACAAAAAGTTTTAGGGCTGAAGGACGCTGGCAGAAAATACTTGATCAGCTTAAGTCGGGCAATTATGTTTTTATTCAGTTTGGACATAATGATTCTAAAATTGCCGATACAACTCGTTACGCAGAAGCTCATAAAGATTACAAGAAAAATTTAATTAGGTATGTAGAAGAAACAAGAAGCAAAGGCGCAATTCCGGTTTTGCTTACTCCAGTTAACAGAAGAAAGTTTGATACACAAGGCAAGTTTGTTGATCAGCATGCAGATTATCCGGTTGTAGTTCGTGAGGTTGTAGCTGAGCTAAACGTTCCACTGATTGATGTACATAAATCAAGTCTAGAACTTTTCTCTAAACTTGGTGAAGAAGGAACAAAGAAACTCTTTTTAATGAGTGTAAAGCCAAATGTTTTCAAAGCTTTGCCGAATGGTAAGGAAGATAACACTCACTTCACAAGAGAAGGTGCAATCGAAGTAGCTAAACTTATTGCTGACGGAATGAAAGAAGTGAAACTTCCGGTTGCGGAAAAACTTGTTAAGGAATTACCATTCTCAAAATCCGCCGAAGGAAAAGTTGTTGCTCTAGATTATTTCTTTAACAAAGAATTTAAGAAGAATAAAAGTGGCAAAGAAATTCCCTTCCATTACACTTGGGAAGACAAAGAAAACTCCGGTTACTATGAATTAGGTAACATGATTGAAAATTTCGGTGTCGGAATTTATGAAGTCCCAGTTTCACCAAAGTATGATGAACTGAAAAAAGTGAGCATGTTCATAATTGTTGATCCGGATACACCAAAAGAAACTGCTTCGCCAAATTATATGTCGGATTCCGCAGTTGTAGAAATTGAAAAGTGGGTAAAAGATGGCGGCGTTCTTGTTTTGTTTACAAACGACGCCGGCAATTGCGAGTTTGAAAACTTCAATAAACTATCTGAAAGGTTTGGGATTCATTTTAACGAAGTTAGCCGAAATAGATTAACCGGTACAGAGTTCTATAAAGGCAAGTTTGATAAATTTCCGGTACACCCAATCTTCAATGGCGTAAACGCTGTTTATCTAAAAGAAATTTCCACATTAAAATTATCATCGCCCGCAGAAGCAATTTTTACTGATGGAGAAGATGTAATAATGGCTGGTTCAAAAGTTGGAAATGGGTTTGTATTTGCTGTCGGCGATCCTTGGATTTACAATGAATATTATGATAACAGAAAACTCCCAGCTGAGTTTGAAAATTACAAAGCAGCAAAAAATCTATTCGCTTGGCTTTTGGAAAAATCTAAACGAGTACGCTAAATTTTAGGTGATTAAATGAAAAAAGTTTTTGTGTTAATTCTTCTACTTCTTGTTTGCTGTAATCATTCTTCTGCTCAAGGCAAAAATGATTTTGCTAAGTACTTCAAAAATCTTCCTTTCAAGATGCTGACGTTAACCATTCCGAAATTGCCGACCAAGGTTTATAACATTAAACAGTTTGGTGCTGTTGGCGATGGAATGACTGTAAATACCGAAGCTTTTGCTAAGGCGATAGATGCTTGCTCAAAAGCTGGAGGCGGTAAGGTTGTTGTCCCGGCGGGAATGTGGTTAACCGGACCAATTCATTTTAAGAGCAATATTAACCTTCATTTGGAAATTGGAGCGCACATTCAGTTCACAAAAAATTATGATGACTATCCGCTCGTTCAAAGTAATTGGGAAGGAGTTGATCAGTACAGATGCACGTCGCCGATAAACGGAAGGAATCTAAAAAACATCGCAATAACGGGTGATGGAATTATTGATGGAAGCGGTGAAGTTTGGCGTTTTGTAAAAAAGAATAAACTTACTTCGGCTCAATGGAAAGAATTGGTGGCTTCCGGCGGAATTGTTGATGCTAAAGGTGAGAATTGGTATCCAACTAAAGAATCAATGGAGTATTTAGAGTTTGCCGCGAAAGTGAAAAAAGAGGGAAGAACTTTAACAAGAGAAGAAGCTGAGAAGTACAAAGTATTTTTTCGTCCGGTTTTGTTAAGCTTTGTTGAGTGTAAAAACGTTTGGCTTGATGGTGTAACATTCCAAAACTCTCCGGCATGGAATCTTCATCCGCTTCTTTGCGAAAATGTTTTAGTTACAAATGTAAATGTTCGTAATCCTTGGTACTCGCAGAACGGTGATGGAATTGATGTTGACGCATGTAAAAATGTTTTCATATACAACTGCAAGTTTGATGTTGGTGATGATGCAATGTGTATGAAGTCTGGAAAAGATGAAGAGGGAAGAAAGCGCGGCAGAGCAACTGAGAATGTAGTGATTCAAGATTGCATCGTTTATCACGGACATGGAGGATTTACAATAGGCAGCGAAATGTCTGGCGGCGTTCGCAATATAAAAGTTGATAATTGCAATTTCATCGGAACCGATATTGGTTTGCGCTTCAAGAGCAACCGCGGGCGCGGTGGTGTGGTTGAAAACATTTGGGTCAGCAATATCTATATGAAAGATATTCCAACAGATGCACTCAGTTTTAATATGTACTACGGTGGATTTTCACCAACCGATGATAAGCCGGCGGATCAAAAATCTAAAGAAGCCAAAGCCGAATCAGTTAACGAAGGCACTCCAATATTCAGAAATATTTATATGAAGAACATTTTTTGTGATGGAGCGAAAGATGCGATTGTAATTCAAGGTTTACCGGAAATGAGTATTAAGGGAATTGTAGTTGAAAACTGTGTTATGAAAGCTGACAGAGGTATTTCGATATTTGATGCGGATGGAATTAAAGTTACGTCAACGAAAATTATTGCTTCGTCACCGGTTGTAAGAATCACCCAAAGCAAAAATGTTTTGTTTGATAATTTTGAACCTGTTGGCAAAGATTCTTGGTTCAAGATTGATGGAGCGAATACTAGCGGAATCATTTTTCAAGGTAAGAATGCTTACGAGCTTAAATCTAAATCTGAATTTGGAAATGGCGCTGCTGATAATGCGGTGATGATTAAGTAAAAACAGCTATGAAGATTATTAGACTTCTCGTATTAGCATTAACATTATTATCTCTAAATCTGGTAGCGGCAGAGAAAAGATTCATTACAGTTTCGCAAGATGGCAGTGGAGATTTCAAAACAATTACAGATGCTGTTCAGTCGCTTCCGCTTTTCAATTATCAACGAACAATAATTTTTGTGACAGATGGAGTTTACAACGAGAAGATTCGCATTGATCAAGATTATATCACTCTTAGGGGAGAAAGCAGAGAGAAAACTATTCTCCAGTTTTCTCAACTTCGTTCTGATTGGATTGCCAACAAAGATTCAATAGGTGCAGCTGTAATAAATATTAATGGGGATGATTTTGTTTTAGAAAACATGACTGTTGAAAACACACAGCCACAAATTGGTCCGCATGCCTTCGCAATTTATGGAACTGGAACTCGTACAATAATTCTAAATTGTAATGTGTTAAGTAAAGGCGGAGATACAGTTTCTCTTTGGGACTATAAAACCGGAATGTACTATCACGCAAACTGTTCTTTTGTTGGTGCGGTAGATTTTGTTTGTCCACGCGGCTGGTGTTTCATTCGCGATTCAAAATTTTATGAATTGAAAAAAACAGCTTCTATCTGGCATGCCGGCGGAGACAACATCAACCAAAAATTTGTAATTGTTAATTCGCAGTTCGATGGAGTAAAAGGATTTGAACTAGGGCGCCATCATTACGAAGCACAGTTCTATTTAATAGATTGTAAGTTTTCTGACAGTATGAGCACAAGACCAATTTACCGTGTTTCATATCCAAATGAACCGGAAAGAGACCGTCCGTTTAATTGGGGTGAACGGTATTACTTTAGTGATAATAAAACTAGTTTAAAATTGGAATGGAATAAAAATAATCTTGAAAGAGCAGTTGGTTCGCCTAGTAAAAATCAAGTAACGCCAATGTGGGCTTTCGACGGAATGTGGAATCCAGAGAGTAAGGAAGGGGTTAAGATAGTTTCATATCAAGTAAAAGATCACTCTCTTATCCTAAGACTAAGCGAAAGAGTATCAGTAACTGGAAAGCCTGAACTTGTCACTAGCTCTGGAGTGAAAATAAGTTACGTTGATGGGGCTGGTTCGGATACAATTCGGTTTGTTTCTGAAAATCCTATTTGTAAAAGTGTTCTAGAAAGTGTGAAAAAACTAGAAAATGGAAGCATTTTCGCATCTTCTGCTTCAATCCACACTCAAAATGTGCTGTTCAATTTCCCTTAGATTACTTTAAAAAATTATTCCCAAAAAGATTTTTCTTGGAGATTATTAAGAAATTCCGCAATTTAAGTCAGCAATAAAGTTAGCGTTTAAGTAATTGTTTATTTATGGCAAATATCAAACTCACCGAGGACAATATGAAATCACTCTACAAGAGTAAGATTGTATTAGCTTTCCTATTCTTCATATCATCTTTTTCATTTGCACAAAGCACATTAAAGGGCGTCGTTGTTGATTCTCTCTCTCAAGAAACATTAGTTGGAGCGACAGTTTACTTAGTAGGAACCTCTTTAGGTTCTGCTTGCGATATTGAAGGCGAATACAAAATATCAAACATTCCTGATGGCAAATACAGTGTTAGGATTTCTTACGTTGGATACAAGACAAAATTTCAAGAGATCACTTTTCGCAACAAACAAGTAGTTGAAATGTTTTTCCAGCTTAACACAGAGACCATTGAAGGAAAAACGATTACTGTCTCGGCACAAGCTCTTGGACAAGCCGCTGCTATCAATCAGCAAATTTCTTCCAACACAATTGTCAATGTAGTCTCCGAACAAAAAATTAAAGAGCTTCCAGATGTAAACGCTGCCGAGGCAATAGGAAGGTTGCCCGGTGTTTCTATTCTGCGATCTGGTGGTGAAGCCAATAAGGTTATTCTCCGCGGCTTGGAAGATAAGTACACAAATTTTACTATTGATGGAATCAAAATAGCTTCAACCGATGCAACAAGCAGAGGATTAGATCTATCTACTATTTCTCAAAGCTCATTAGCGGGCATTGAACTTTTCAAAGCATTAACTCCGGATAAAGATGCAGACGCTATTGCCGGTAGTGTAAACATGGTAACAAAAAAAGCTCCATCGGTTAGAGAAATTGAAGTTATAGCAAAGGGCAATTACAATAATTTGATGGAATCATTTAAGCAATATGATTTTTCATTCAAGTATGGTCAGCGCTTTTTCGAAAATATATTGGGTGTTCAGTTAACCGGAAATTTGGAAAACAAAATTAGAAGTAGTGAAAGAATCGACCTTGATTATGACCAAACACTTGCGAACCAAACTGATTATGTAATAAATAATTTCACTCTTGAGTTTACTGATGAAATTAGAAAACGTAATGGGTTTAGTGTTTTGCTGGATTTTAATACGCCGGATAACGGAACCATAAAACTAAATACTGTTTTCAACAGTACTAAAAGAGATTATTTGCTTCATTCAAGAGATTACCCAGCTGGCGGCGGTACCGGCGGATCTGTTACATATACTTTTAGAGATAGAGAACAAGAAATGAGGACTTTTAATACCGCTCTTACCGGCGATAATTACTTGTTCGATTTGAGAATAAATTGGGGATTGTCTTTTGCTCAATCAAATTCTGAATATCCGTACGATTACCAATTGGATTTCCTTGAGGCTTCAACTAATACATCTGGTATGCAAAATCCTCCGCGTGTAAAAACAAACCCAGAGCTAATAATTCCTTTTGCAAGCAACAATTTTGAAAGTTCGACATTATATAATGCGTATTACAGAGGTCAGGATAATCTAGATAAAGATAAATCTGCATTCTTGCATGTTACACACAGTTATTCTCTCGCTAATCTTTTCTCCGGTGAGTTGAAAGCTGGAACAAGCTACAAAGCAAAAACTAGAACAAATGTTAACTCTGAGTTATACTCTCCCTATTACTTAGGTTATTGGAGAGCTTACGAAAGCTCGGACGATGGTTCTATAAAGGCTAAGAATTTAAACGGTACTTATTTCGAATCTTTCTTCCAAAGGTATCTTGCTAATCCTTTGATTAATACTCTTTCTTTAGCTGAATTTCTTGATGGTAGTCCAAAGTCTAGAGATATGTATGATCTTTATAAATTATACCCGCTTATCAATAGAGATAAACTAAGACAGTGGTATTCGATCAATAAGAACGGTATTGACAACAATGGAATTGGAAAAGAATATTTTAATGATCCATCTGTAAATGCGTATTCATATGATATCCATGAATCAGTATTCTCCGGATATGCAATGAACACTTTGAAATATGGTGAATCAATCATTTTTATTGCCGGTGTTAGAGTAGAATCTGAGAATAATGATTACAAAAACAAATATTCGAGAGTTGATCTGACGGGATTTCCAGTTCCGCGTGATGATACTCGCGATACAACATCAACTTATACTGAGACAAACATACTCCCGAATTTTCACCTTAACATAAAAGCTACAGATTTTTTAAATGTTAGACTAGCAGCATATAAATCGTTAGCTAGACCGGATTTCAATATGAGATTGAATTCATATTTTGCGTGGAGACCTTCTTTAGTTGGATCTGATAAACAGCTTATTCTTGGTAATCCGATTTTAAGAACTGCCAAAGCATGGAATTTTGAAATAAATACTTCTTTTTATGGGAATGAGATCGGTTTAATATCAATTTCAGCGTTCTACAAAGAGATAAAAGATATCTATCACATGCTTAATCAGTTCAATACTTCCGGCAATACTATGATCGAAAATCTTGGCTTGAAATGGAAAACATTACATAGCGGCACATACCAGTTAACAGTTCCTTACAATTCACCTAAGCCGACAAAAGTTTGGGGATTTGAATTCGAGCATCAAATTAATTTCTCTTTCTTACCGGGACTTTTGAAAAATATTGTGCTTAGCTACAACGCTTCTTTTGTTAAATCGGAAACTTGGTTAATTGGCTCACGCACAGATACAACTTATGTACAGGTCTTGCCGGCACCATTCCCTAAAACTCCAAAGTATATAGAGGTGCCAATCGAAATTAAACAGCAGTTGGAAAACCAACCTAAGTTTTATGGCAATATTTCTCTTGGGTATGATATAGCCGGATTCTCAGGAAGAATTTCAATGTTCCATCAATCTGAGTATGATAGATCATTTACACCAACAGGACGCGGAGATGCAATGGTAAGCGGATATACAAGATTCGACCTTGCACTAAAGCAAGTTGTTATGGAAAATTTATCAGTAATGCTTAATGTGAGCAACCTTACAAATATTAAGGAAGAAAGATTAATCAATAATCGTGTTAACGGTTATAAACTTTTGAATACGAGCGAACTTTACGGTACTACTGTTGACTTTGGTGTTAAAGTTACTCTTTAGTAGAAATGAATAGTTGTAAGGTGAATATTAGATTCATTTAATAAGTGTACAAGATTGCGAAATGAAACAATACTGTTATTTAGAAAATTCAACCAACATTAATTAGGAGGTATCAAATGAACAAAAAGAACCTTACTTTAATCACTGTATTCATGCTGTTTGTCTCTTCGTTAGCTTTCAGTCAAAGTGTTTTGAAACTGCTCCCTTATGATCAGAATCCAAAGAATATTATTGAACAAATTCGCGCTGATACAACTGCTAATCCTGGTATTCTTGCAACTCGTGTTTATGAACTAGTAAATGGTGGAGTTTATCTTAGCACAGAAATTCTAACACTGCTGAAGAATAAAACATTAAGAATTATGGCTCCAGCGGGTGCTAAGGCAATTATTTACTTATATCCAACCGGAACGGGCGCTAATCCTACGAGACCTCCAGGAAACTTTGCAGTTTTGAATGGTGGACATATTGAATTAACCAACATAGCAATTGCGGGAATTTTTGAGCCGGACCCTACAACAATCAGTAATATGCAAGGTGGTTTAATTAATACTACCGGCGTTGGCTGCAGAATTAAAATTGATAATTGTTTATTAACAAACATTAACGGACAGCATGTTAGAACCGGAAGCGGGTCTAACCTTGTTAAAGTTACAAATTCAATATTCGCAAATATGGGTTCCTTAACAACATCAAATTTTGGTGCTGGTAAAGGATTCGATTTACGAGAAGTATCTTGTGACTCTTTAATACTTGTTAACAATACTTTTGTTAATTACCAAGACCGCATTGTTCGCCACTTAAATCTAGCTGCTGGCAATACAGTTACCGGTATTTTAGATTATTGTGTTATTGATCATAACACATTTGTAAATGGAATGGGATTCCATGGTTTGTTGTCACTTGGTAATGTTGGTCAAAAGGTTCAGTTGACAAATAATTTGTTTGTTGATGCTTATGCACTTGGGGCAGATTCATTAGATGGAACTGTACGTGGAGTAGAGTTTAACAATACTGGTGAAAAATATGCAAATGGCAATAATAAAATGCCTTGGATCTTCACGGCTCCAAACGAAACAACTGTTTGGGATGTAAGGAAAAACTATTACAGTATTTCTGCTGATGGACAAAGCTTCTTTACTACCAATCCAAGACATCAAGTTGGAGATCAAATTTCACAGCACATTAAAACTCGCCTAGGCGCTAATGCAGCTCAAGCCTTTACAAAGTTGAATAGCTTTTCTCTGACCAAAACTCCAAAATTGATGTTGAACTTGATGAACTATTACATCAGTCCAGCCGGCGGAAATTATACAAAAGATAAACCTGGTTATGATTACTTAGTACATGATATGGACCGTAGAACTTATAAATATTTTACAGATACTATGAATTGTGCTTATCCTACCACAGCAGCAGCTTATACAGGCGGAACAAGTAACTTTCCAGCTGGAGATTTAAACTGGTTCCCAACTAAGAAAGCTGATTGGATTTCGGCTGGTGGAACTGCTGTAGTTCCGGTAAGCACTATCCCAACAGAATATACTTTGGAACAAAACTATCCTAATCCGTTTAATCCAGCAACAAAGATTACATTTTCTCTTCCAAAAGATGGTATGACTTCGTTAAACATCTATAACTTGTTAGGCGAAAAAGTTGCATCGCTTGTTAATGAAGAATTAAAAGCTGGTATGCACGCATATTCTTTTGATGCTTCACAACTTAGTTCGGGTGTTTATTTCTACAAATTAGATTCCGATCAAATTAGTCTTACTAAAAAAATGATGCTTGTTAAATAATTTCAAAGCGGCAGCATATTCTGCTGCCGCTTTCATTCTTAATTCAATTATTGGAGAATGCTGGAATGAAATTAGCGCTACTACTTTTTATCTCACTCTTCACCTTTCCTATCTTTTCTCAAGACACCAAAGAATTCACAATAGAAAATTGCGTATCGATTTTTAATCCGGAAAGAATTGAAAAGACAAAGGTCGGTTATCAATTTTGGTATGTGAATAAAGATTTTGTTGATGGACGAACTTTGAAGGTGAGTGTTGTAGCTCCACACTCCGCAACTCACGCTCCGCATATTCACGCGGAAGATGAATTCTTTTTTGTGCTTGAAGGCAAGGCAGAATTCTATCTTGCGGGCAAAACAAAAATTGTTGAAGGTAATGCAAGTTTTTACTGTCCATCTAACATTGAGCATGGTATTAAAAATGTTGGTGACACTGAGTTAAAGTACTTGGTTATCAAAAAGTATAAAAAATCATAAATTTTTGTGAAAGTGTTCATCTAAGTTAAAAATGAGTTATTTTGTAATTAATAAAGTAAAGGATAAAGTTAGTTCAACTTATAAGTGATACTATGAGAGAAAAAGCTGTTACACTGAACGATATAGCTGAAAAACTGAATTTGTCTACAGTAACGATTTCGAAGGCTCTGCGCAATCATCCGGACATTTCCCCAAAAACTACCAAGCTTATAAAAACAATAGCTGAAGAGATGGGTTATACGCCGAATATTATGGCTAGAAATCTATCTGCTAGAAAATCCAACACAATTGGACTAGTTGTTCCAAAGATTGCACATTTCTTTTTCGGTTCTATTATTGAGTGTGTTTACGATTTAGCTTTTCAGAATAATTACGAAATAATTTTAACTGTTTCTCAAGAAAGTGTAGAAAGAGAAAGGAAGCATTTACAGACACTTCTTGCAATGAAGGTTGATGGAATCATTATTTCGATTACTCAAGAAACCACAGATTTTTCAATTTTTGATACTATTGAAAGACGAGGGGTTCCGCTGGTTTTTATGGATCGTATTCCGGAATCTTCAAATGGTTATAATACTGTGCGCGTTGATGACCGTGGCGGTGCATTTAAAGCTATTGAACATGCAATCAATTTAGGCTATAAAAAAATCGCTCACTTTGGAGGATATCAAAACATAAGTATTGGAAGGGAACGCAAAGCGGGTTTTGTTGAAGCTATGCAAAAATATGGCTTAGTAATAAATGACAGTTGGATTTCAGAGGGTGGATTTGGTGAAAACTACGGCTATGATTCTTTTATGAAGCTTTACAGAGAAAATAATTTGCCCGATTTGATCTTTGCTGTTACATATCCGGTTGCATTAGGTATTTATATGGCTGCCAGCGAAGTTGGACTTCGCATACCCGATGACATAGATGTTATTTGTTTTGGAAATGCGAAAGTGCAAAATTTTCTATCTCCTCCATTAAGCTGCGTTGATCAGTCCACGGAACTACTTAGTAAGCATGCAATGGAAATGATCCTAGAAAATATTGAGAAGAGAGAGGAATACGAACCTAAACAAGTTGTTGTTGATACAAATTTAGTATTAAGAGGAACCTGTACTCGGTTTAATAAGGGTTGATTTACCAAACACAGACTAGTTCACTCAATTTAATTTATGTCTTTCAGTAAGGATTTTCTTTACTTCTTCAACAAGATACTTATTTTCTATAGGCTTCCGAATATATTTATCTGCACCGGCAGCAATAGCTAATCTTTCATCTCTAATAAAAGCATGTGCACTAACTACAACAATTGGTGCGGACATATACTTCTCGGATTCTCGCAATTCTTTAATTAAGTCTAATCCATTCTTCTCGGAACCAAGCGCCATATCAAGTATGAATAAATCTATTTTTTGCGTGTGCCTAATCGCTTCATAAAAAGATTCTACGTTTCTGCAACTTATTACTGTAAACTCTTTCTTAAAAATTCTGCTGAATATGTCCAAAATTATTTCATCATCTTCAACAAGAAGGATAGTGTAGTTCTTAAACTTCATTCAATCTCCAAAAAGAAAACAAACTATTTTCTCTTAACAATTAGTCTTGAAAAATCATTATTTTTCTAATGCCTACATAAAAATTAAATTTTTTATTCATGTATTTCAATTAAGAATAAATATAGGGAAGATTAAATGGAAGCAATAGGACTTTCTTTAATAGACTGGATAATAATTCTCGTCTATTTTGCTTTTGTACTTGGTATTGGTTTATATCTTCGAAAATTCACTACAAGTCATGAGGACTTCTTTCTCGCCGGTAGAAAAAATTCATCGTGGGTAGCCGGATTAGCTTTTCTTTCTGCAAATCTTGGTGCACTGGAACTGCTTGGAATGACTGGAAATACATTTAAGTATGGTATGTATGTAGCACATTTTTATTGGATAGGTGCAATTCCGGCTATGGTTTTTCTTGGAATCTACATGATGCCATTTTATTATAGCAGTAAAATTAATTCTATACCCGGATACTTAAAGTTGAGATTCGATGAAAAGACACGAGTATTAAATGGAATTGCCTTTGCTATTATGACACTGTTAGTTTCGGGAATTAATTTGTACGCTATGGCTTTAGTATTGCATACTTTCATTGGCTGGAACTGGGATATTAGCATGTGGGTTTCTGCAATTACTGTCGCTGCATATGTCACGCTTAGCGGATTAATGTCTGCAATCTTCACAGAAATTATTCAGTTCTTCTTGATCTGGTTTGGCTTATTCTTGGTATCAATCCTTGGAATAATTGAAATTGGTAGTCTTGATCAAATACTAACGCGATTACCGGCTTCTATGAATACTTTATGGTCAACATCTTCAGATCCAACCCAGAATGGAATGCTTATTCATTGGGGAGGAATTGTTCTCGGTTTAGGATTCGTTCTTTCGTTTGGTTACTGGACAACAGATTTTCTTGTTGTGCAAAGAGCTTTCTCAGCAAAAGATTTAAGGTCGGCTAGAATGACTCCGTTGTTGGCTTCGTTTTTTAAAATGGCGTTGCCTTTTTTAGTAATTCTGGCTGGATTGATAGCTCTTGCTCTTTCAAATGATCCAAACAGTGGATTCAAATTGCTGGAAGATGGAGGACAAGTTAATTACGATTCGGCTCTGCCTCTATTAATACAAAGATATTATCCTTCCGGACTAATTGGATTAGGCATAACCGCGTTGCTTGCCGGTTTTATGGCTGGTCAAGCTGGTAACATAAGTGCATTTAATACAGTCTGGACTTACGATATCTACAGATCTGTGTTAAATAAAAAAGCTTCCGACGCACATCTGCTTTGGATGGGAAGAGTTTCCACCATAGTTGGTGTTATCATTTCTTTAGGAACAGCATATTGGGCCAAAAGTTTTCCCAGCATAATGGACTATATGCAAGCGATTTTTTCATGGGTTAATGCTCCACTTTTTGCAACAATGCTGCTTGGAATGTTTGTTTGGTGGATTACACCGGCCGGCGCATTCTGGGGTTTGGTTGCCGGAATGGCATCTTCATTTTTTATGTGGATGGGAGTAAAGTTTCATTGGTTTAACGAAAGCATTATAACACTTTCGAACGTACAAAGTGATATGGCTGCTAATTTTTGGCGCGCTTGGTGGGCTTGGCTAATCTGTTTTGGTGTTACAATTGCCATTAGTCTATTTACTAAGAAGAGACCAAAAGAAGAATTAGTTGGACTTGTAAAAGGATTGACAGAAACAAAGCTTGACGAGCATATACCGTTTATGAAAAAACCGGAATTCGTTGCAATTATTTCCGTCATAGTTTTTATCATTTTGAACTTATTGTTCTGGTAATACAAAATAAATTTTGAGAATAATAAACTTTCTTGTAAAAGGAGATTAAGATGAAACCTATATGGTACTTTGTTGGATTGATTCTGCTTGTTATGGGATTCTTGATTTTTGCCAATGGAATTTATTTGCTAATAAATCCACCGCTTATTAAAACTGTGTTATCCGAAACTCATCCAAGTATTTGGTGGGGACTAGTGATGGTTGCATTTGGTGGTTTGCTGTTTATGAAAAATAAAAACAAAATTGTTGAATAGAATTTTATGAATTCTATTCAAAATAATATGACTACTCTTCCTCATAGAAGAAAGAATATTTTAACCGGAGAATGGATTCTAGTTTCTCCTCATAGGACAAAACGACCTTGGCAAGGTGAAATTGCTGATGATGAGAATACTTCTCGTCCGATCTATGATCCCGAATGTTATTTGTGTCCCGGTAATGTTCGTGCGAATGGAGAAGTTAACCCGAATTATAAATCTACTTTTGTTTTTACAAACGATTTTTCTGCATTACTTAGTGATACTAAATCTGATAATATTAATCATGCTGATTTGCTAATTGCAAAAGGTGAAAGGGGAATTTGCCGTGTAGTAAATTTTTCACCAAGACATGACTTAACTTTAGCTGAAATGAGCATTACAGAAATTGAACATGTAATATCTGTATGGCAACAAGAATATGTTGAATTTGGAAAAAATCCAATAATAAAACATGTTCAAATATTTGAAAACAAGGGGGCAATGATGGGGAACAGTAATCCGCATCCTCATTGCCAGCTTTGGGCGCAAAGCAGTATCCCAATGGAGCCAAGAAAGGAGTTCAAAAATTTTAAGAAGTATTTTGAAAAACACAGACGCTCAATACTTTCTGATTATTTGAAACTAGAATTAAAGTTGAACGAGAGAATTGTTTTTGAGAATTCTTCCTTTGTTGTTCTTGCCCCTTACTGGGCAGTTTGGCCATACGAAACCATTATCATTCCTAAAAGAAAGATGGCGAGTATTGCAGAACTTAAAGAGAATGAAAGTAGGGGATTTGCCGAAGCTTTGAAAGTTGTTACTTGCAAGTACGATAATCTCTTTAAAGTTTCCTTTCCTTATTCGTCGGGAATTCATCAAGCGCCAACAGATGGCAAAAAATATCCGGAATTGCATTGGCACATGCACTTTTATCCGCCGCTACTAAGATCAGCAAGCATTAAAAAGTTTATGGTAGGTTACGAAATGATGGCAGAGCCGCAGCGAGATATTACTCCGGAACAAAGTGCGGCAATTCTAAAAGAACTGCCTGAAAAGCATTATAAACATTGAATGAAATGGGAAGTATTTAAAACAAAAAATCCGGTGAAAGCCGGATTTTTTGTTTGGTAAGGTAACTAATGTTACTTAATTACTTTCACGTCACTAGCTTGAGGACCTTTTTGACCTTGAGTTACAGAGAACTCAACTTTTTGGCCTTCTTCTAATGAGCGGTATCCATCACCAACGATAGCTTTGAAATGTACGAATACATCCTCGCCGCCAGGTTGCTGAATGAATCCAAAACCTTTAGAACTATTAAACCACTTAACAGTTCCTTGAACGCGCTCTGCCATGAAACAGATACTCCTAATAAATAAGTTGAAAATAAAACAAATTGAACAGAGCTTGAAGATGAAACTGAAGAAACTAATTCTCTTTCCAAGTAACTGTCAATTGTTGCTTAATAAAAGAACTTCCTAAGAAATTCTTTGCGGAGGGAGAGAGATTCGAACTCTCGGTACCGGTTTACCCAGTACGACGGTTTAGCAAACCGTTGGTTTCAGCCACTCACCCATCCCTCCGTGCCGAACTAATTAACTTTTTGAAAGCATCTCCACTTTTATAACGTTTGATTTGCATCTCTCGCTTAAAAGCTTCCGACTTACTTTCAAAATTTTCTGTATAAACAATTTTCCAAGGAACAAATGCTTTCGTTGATTTTACTTTTCCAGAATTATGTTCGCTCATTCTCTTTACTGTATCAGCAGAATGCCCGACATAATATCTTTCACGCGAAAGGCTTTTCAATATATAAACTGTGAAACTCATATAACGCATAAGGTTTTCCCGCCTTTGGCGGGACCTCGCCGTAGGCGATGGCAGCCACTCACCCATCCCTCCGTGCGCTAAATTTTTTCTGCTAATCAATACTTTAAGAACAAATTTGCTTCAAAATTACTGCGCCAATATAACAACTCATTTGTTAAAATAAAAATTTATAGGTCAATCTAATGGTTCTGCCCGGCATATAGGCAAATTCCTTAATTGCCGATAAATGTTCCTTGTATGGCTGATCCAGCATGTTCTCAATCTTTAATGTTGCAAGGCTTACAAACTTTCCAACAAATAATTTGACTCCAACGTATGCATCCAGCAATCCATAACCTTTGGTAGGAGTTTCGTTATCGGCAACTTCATTCTGGTCTAAAGCCAACTTCCAATTTATTCCGGCCCAGTAATCGTCAGCAGTAAGCTTTTGTTCAACGGAAAATCTAAATGGCGGAATTTGAGGTAGATGGTTATTAGTTCCTCTTTCAAGGCCACGGACATAATCCATAATTACAACAGTCGAATAGACACTACTCTCTTCATAAATTGCCTTGACTTCAAATCCGTAAAGCAGTGCGTTCCCTTGAGTGTATTTGAAAACCGGAAAGCCGGAGTTATGATTGAATTTATCGGTTTTACTTTGCGAATCGTAAAACAAGTCGGTTGGTTTTCTATAGATGTAATTATCAACAGAGTTGATGTAAGAGCTAAATTCCACTGAGTGATAAGGCATTCTTACTCTTAGGCCTAAATCGAAGCCAATATTGTTTTCGTTTTTTAAATCTCGACTGCCGATATCAAATGTTCCGGTTGCACCATGTATAGCATAGGAGGATAGTTCTTCAATTGTAGGTGAACGAAACGCATTAGCCAGATTAGCGAAGAGAGAAGTGTTATCTGTGATTTTGTACACTAATCCTATTGAACCACTGAATGAATTAAAATTTTTGTTTTCTGAAGAGAAAAATGTGTCGGAAATTTCCGCCTCTGGAATTTCGATTTTATTAGATTCAAAGCGAGCTCCGAATTGCAGATTCAGATTACTCAGCTTCACTTGCTCGAAGAGATACCCGGCAATAGAAAAATAATTAGCATTAGGAGTAAAAGCTTCTTCACCATTAACGGAATATTCTTGTTGCATTGCCCAAAAACCGAAGACACCTTGAAACAAAGAATCAATAACAGCATGCTTGAATGATAAATCTCCACTATAAGATTCAAGGCCAAACGCAGTTCCAACTTCGCCGGTTGTTCTGGCAATTTCTTGATGTTTGTAATCTTGAAATCCACCTTTAAAACTTAGATTGGTTATGAACGAATTCATCTTCGAGCTTTCAACTAATAATCGATAATCTCGTTTAGTCATGTCGATCATTATTGGGCCTTCTTCTTCGGGATCACTAACTAATTCACTTAATGATGGGATTCCATATTTATTCGAATAATCGCTCATACTTACACCAATCACTCCGAAAGAAGGGAAAAATGAAGTTCCTAATTGATAGCCGTGAGATTTTTGGTCTGAGTTAAAAACATTTGTACCGGTTCCATCAGAATATTCATCGCCTTTGCGATTGAAATAATTCAAGTGAAATCCAAACTTGTTTTTACCGTAATGAATATCTGTGCTGCCTAAGTATTCTCTGTTATTTGATGAATATCCTAGGGCAACTTCGCCATTGAGTTTGTTGGAAACATAATTCGGAATTGCTTCAGTAATTATATTAATCACTCCCCCCATCGCGTTGCTTCCATATAACAAGCTGGCTGGACCTCTCAGTACTTCAATCTTTTCCGGCGCGGAACCATCAGATGAAACCGCGTGGTCATCCGATGAATTTGATAAATCTCCGGTACGTAATCCATTCTCAAGAATCAAAATTCTATTATTGCTGAAGCCTCGAATTACCGGACGAGCAGCAGCTGTTCCATTTGAACGCATAGAAATTCCGGGCTGATTATTTAAGATTTGTCCGATGTTGTTATTTGCTCTAGTTTGCAATTCTAGGTTGGCAATAGTTACAATACTTTGGGACATGTCCTTCGGATCGGAAAAAAGTGGATTTCCGGTTACAACAATTTCATGCATATCGACAGTACCTTCTTCCAACGGAATTATCAATTCCTCGATCAACGGGATTACGACTGTTTTAGTTACTGTCTTATGTCCAATATATGTAATGTTAAGTTTATAATTGCCCGCCGGAATGTTCTTAAACTCAAACTCTCCATTTAGATTAGTTTGTGTCCCAAGTTTGAGTTGTTCAATTATTACATTAACACCAAGCAGAGGGCTAGAATCATCTTTGTGAATGATTTTTCCGTTAAGCGTATGATTTTGTGAATATATGTTCGCAAATGAAAATACAAAGAGAAACAAAAATGCTTTTGCTTTCATAACAATTCCTTTTATAAATGATTAATAAAATGGGGGTTATGAAATAGCTGGCGGGGCTCTTAGTCCGTTGGAATCAAAAATTAATTGAAGTGATTTGGTGGATTCACACAAGTACTGGATCAAACCTGTGCTTGATAAAATTTTCTCGTTTTGTTGAGAGATGAAATCATTTAAATATGGTGTTGAGCCTAATTGAGTTACAGAACATTCTGAATTAGCATTTTGAAATGGATCAATAACAGTCGTAGCTTTATTTGTAGAATCAACTATTAGTCCGCTGGAATTTAGGCTTACGGGATGGAAGTGAAACACTGGTAGACAAAGCAACCAGATGTAACTTACAAGTAGGACCTTAGAAATTATTTTTGTGAAACTTCTATTCATAATTTAGATTTATCAATCGCGATTAATGAATGCAAATTTAATAAATTGATTTTACGGACTACAACTCTTAAATTCAAATTAAATAAACCACATTATCACAAAGAAATGAGGTACATTATGAGTAACACTAATCTAACCGGAGAAGTTTACTTTCCATCAAAAGAAATACTTGAAAAAGCACATATAAAAGATTGGGATAAGTTAAATGAATTTGCACTTAATAATAATGAAGCATTCTGGGCTGAAAGAGCCGAAGAACTCCATTGGTTTCAGAAGTGGGATAAAGTTCTGGATGATTCGGAAAAACCTTTTTATAAATGGTTTGTTGGTGGTAAAACTAATATTGCTTACAATTGCTTGGATGTCCACACTAAAACATATAGAAGAAATAAGCTCGCATTAATTTGGGAAGGGGAAAACGGAGAAGGCAAGACCATGTCCTACTTCGCACTTCACAGAGAGACATGCAAGTTTGGAAATGTTCTAAAAAGTCTTGGCGTTAAAAAGGGGGATAGAGTTACCATTTACATGGGAAGAATTCCGGAAATTGCTATAGCGATGTTAGCTTGTGCTAGAATTGGCGCAATTCATTCGGTTGTGTATGGCGGCTTTTCAGTAGAATCTCTAGCAGAAAGAATAGAAGACAGTAATTCAAAAGTGCTGATAGTTTCGGATGGTGCTTATCAGCGTGGAAAAGTTGTTCCGCTTAAGCAGATAGCTGATGAAGCTCTTCAACGG
>Ga0172380_10002052_pt1 | contig 32786 bp, 33 predicted proteins | sample Leawe162metaG_FD_119747 | JGI IMG/M metagenome (GOLD analysis project Ga0172380, IMG submission 119747) | Leachate microbial communities from a municipal landfill in Southern Ontario, Canada - Leachate well 162 metaG | ecosystem: Engineered > Solid waste > Landfill > Unclassified | place... | reverse complement strand
GCAAACTTCTTCAAAGTTTGCGGGCGGAAAGCGGGCGGGGCGCCTGTCTGCCGACAGGCAAGCTAAAAGTCGAAATCGGGATTTTCGTCAAAAAAAGTTAGAATTTTAACCAAAAGGCACCGCCCGTAGATATAGGAATTGTTAAAAAACATTTAACTTAATCTTATGAAAGCAATTCAAACAAGTTTGGCTCCTCAGGCTATCGGGCCATATTCACAGGCGATAGTTACAGGTGATTTAATATTTTGTTCCGGACAAATTCCGCTCAAACCAGAAACCGGGGCTGTCGTTGAGGGCGGAATAAAAGAGCAAACAGAACAAGTGATAAAAAACTTAAAAGCAATTCTGCAAGCAGCGAGTGTTGAGTTGTGTGATGTTGTTAAGACGGAAGTTTTTTTGACTGATATGGCTAATTTTTCCTTGATGAATGAAGTGTATAGCCAGAATTTTATTTCTCAGCCTTATCCGGCGCGGGCGACAGTGGAGGTTTCGCATTTACCAAAAGATGTTCTAATTGAAATTTCATGTATTGCCTGTAGGAAATAAGCGGTATGAAAAATATTACTATTGAGTTAATTGAGGCGGCTTATAATCGTATTAAGGATGTGGTGGTGGAAACGCCATTGCAATTCAATGCGGAACTATCGAAGAAGTTTCACGCTAAAATTTATTTAAAACGCGAGGATTTGCAAGTTGTTCGATCATATAAAATTAGAGGAGCGTATAATAAAATATCTTCGCTTTCAGTGGCGGAAAAAAAGCGAGGCGTTGTTTGTGCGAGTGCTGGAAATCACGCTCAGGGCGTAGCGTTTAGTTGTAATAAGTTGAAAATAAAAGGCAATATTTTCATGCCTTCGAACACGCCGAAACAAAAAATAGAAAGAGTTAGGTTGTTTGGTGACGGTTGGATAAATATTATTGTGGTAGGCGATACATTTGATGAGGCATGCTGCGAAGCGGAGAAATTTTGCAAAAAAAACAAAGCAGTTTTTGTTCATCCTTTTGATGATGTTGATGTGATTGCGGGGCAAGGGACAGTGGGAGTAGAAATATTTGCGCAATTATCAGAAAAGCCGGATTATATTATTGCGCCAATCGGTGGCGGTGGTTTGATTTCTGGCTTGGGTTTTTATGCAAAAGAGAAAAATTCGAAGTTGAAACTGATTGGGGTTGAGCCGAATGGTGCGCCCTCGATGCTGGCTGCTTTTGAAGCGGGCAAAGTAGTGACGCTCCCACATATTGATAAGTTTGTGGATGGCACGGCAGTTAGGACGGTTGGAAAGATTGGCTTTGAGATTGCAAAAAAAATTGTGGATAAGATATTTTTAGTTTCCGAAGGGCGGGTTTGCCAAGAGATGATTTCGTTGTATCAAAATAACGGAATTGTGACAGAGCCAGCGGGGGCATTATCGGTGGCTGTTTTGGAGAAGCTTGGCGATAAAATAAAAAACAAAACAGTCGTATGTGTGATTAGTGGCGGAAATAATGATATTAGTCGGTATCCGGAGATTGTTGATAGAAGTTTAGTTTATCAAGGCTTAAAGCACTATTTTATTATTGATTTTTCTCAAAAAGCCGGCGCTTTACGAAAATATTTGAATGTAGTTTTGGGGCCGGATGATGATATTGTGCTGTTTGATTATTTTAAGAAAAATAATCGAGAAACCGGTCCGGCATTAGTCGGAATTGAACTATTGAAAAAAGAAAATTTGCAACCTTTATTAAAAAGAATGGACAAATGTGGTTTCAAGTATCAGCTTCTTGATAGAAAAAGCCCATTATTGAAATTTATTTTGTAGTTCAGGAGTTTTTGTAGTGTTTTTTCTTAAGGCATCAAGCTAAAACTGGAATGTGGTGTCTTTTGCTAAAAAGCTTGTAGTATAATATAGTATATACACTTTAAATACACATTAGAATGTCTGATATTGAAGAAGTAAAATCCCGCCTGAATATCATTGATGTTTTGGGAGGCTATATTCGTCTAGAAAAATCCGGGGCTAATTACCGGGCGCTTTGTCCTTTTCATAATGAAAAAAGCCCTTCATTTATGATTAATGAAGACAAGCAAATCTGGCATTGTTTTGGTTGTCAAAAGGGTGGGGATATTTTCGCTTTCGTGATGGAGATTGAAGGTTTGGAATTTAAAGACGCCTTGAATCTTTTAGCCGAAAGAGCGGGGGTGGAGCTGAAAAAAACTGATCCTAGAGTGGCAAAGGAAAAAAATCAGACTTTAGAAATTTTGGAGTTAGCTACAAAGTTTTATGAAACTCAATTGTGGAAAGGGGCGGGAAAAATAGGCATCATAAACTATTTGAAAGAGCGCGGTCTTTCGGAAGAATCGATTACCACTTTTCGTTTGGGCTATGCTCCGGATGGCTGGCGAAATTTATTAGATTTTCTGCTTGGGCGCGGATATTCAGCTAAGGAAATTGAAAAGGCCGGCTTGATAATTAAAAAGAATGAAGGCAATCAATATTATGATCGTTTTCGCGACCGGATAATGTTTCCGATTGCCGACAGTAATAATAAGATTCTGGGATACAGTGCGCGAGTAGCCCCGGGTGGTGATGAAACGCAAGCAAAATATGTAAATACTCCAGAAACAGAAGTGTATCATAAGAGTAATGTTCTTTATGGGATGGACAAAGCGAAACAAGAAATTCGAAAAGCTGATTTTGTGTTGTTGGTGGAAGGAAATATGGATGTGATTGCTTCCTATCAAGCGGGCATAAAAAATACGGTGGCGGTTTCTGGCACAGCGCTCACTTTGGAGCAAATTAATTTAATCAAGCGCTACAGTCGAAACATAAAAATGTTTTTTGATATGGATAGTGCCGGGGAAGCGGCGACTAAAAAAAGTATTAAATTATGTTTTGGAGAAGACTTGTCGGTGCAAGTCGTGGAGCTTCCCGAAGGAAAGGACGCGGCGGACATGGCTAAGAAAAATCCAGCGGATTTGCTTGCGGTTGTGGAAAAAGCCAAAGGGGCGATGGAATATTTTTTTGCTAAGATTTTTTCTAAATATGACAAGCGGAATGTGGAGCACAAAAAGATTATTGCTAAAGAACTTTTAGAGATGATTGGGAATTTAACAAATCCGATTGAGCAGAGCCATTGGCTTAAGGAATTGGGCCGGGAAATAAACATTGAGGAGGCTATATTGACTAATATGCTTAAACAGGCTAATATTAAGGAAAGAGTAGTTCAAAAAACCATAGATCCTCAAGAAGACAGTGTCTTTCTTCCTAATAATAAGGTGGGAATTATCATTGAAGATTTGATTGGTTTAATGCTTGCAGATAACAATATTTGGAAGATAATAAAAGAAAAAGGAGTTATTGATACACTTTTTCTAAAAGATAGTCTTCTAAACTTTTTAATAAAAATTGGAGACGATTGTCAATTTAGCTTTGACGAGCTATTGAAACGGCCAATTGACGCGAAGTTAAAAGAGCGTGCAGAGAAAATTTATTTCAAAAAGAAATATCGCCTCAACTTAAACAATGAGCCAGAAGAAGTTTTGATTGATAAGCCAATTGAGGAGATGGAGCGATGTTTGCTAGAGCTTAAAAAAGAAGCAAAAAAAGAGGAGCTTGAAAAAATAATTGATGATTTAAAAGTAGCAGAAAAATCAGGCGATAAGGGGGCGATGCAGTTTTTGAGAATTCAATCAAAAAAAATACTAGAAGAATTGAATAATCTTGCAAATCGATAGATTTTCTTTCAAATAAAATTTTCTCTAAAAACTTTCAAATTTTGGCTACGACTGGTTAAAAATTTTTCAAATACTAAGGTATTCATCAAAATTTTTAACGGCGTCTCGCCTAAAATTAAAAAGTTTCGCTTGAAAATTATTTAAAAGAAAATCTAATGAGCAAGGAAAACCAAATTTAATAAATTATTAACTTCCAGTCGGATTTTTCTGATTGGGAAATTTTATTTTTATTTTATGGCAAACATTAAAAAAAGCGCTAAGAAGCCGACCAAGCCTATCCGATCAGGAAAGGCGGTTGCTAAAAAAGCAGTGAAGACTGCTCGTTCAGCGAAAAAAGTTAACACAAAGATTGTAAAAAATAAGAAAAAACTAAAGATGACCAAAATAGTTAATAAAAAGGCAGCTAAAAAAGTTGCGCTAAAAAAAGCGCCCAAAAAAGAGAAGAAAGTTGTTCGATCAGGAAAACTTGCTAAAAAGACTGGGAAAGTTGCTCAATCAGGAAAAAAGGTGCCAGCAAAATTAGTTCGAACGGGAAAGGTAAAAACAGATAAGCCCGCTTTGAAGGATAAGAAATCTGCCCAATCAGGAAAACCAACCAAAGCGGAAAAGAAATCACAGGATATTAAAAAGAAAATTGCAAAATCTGCGCCAGCAACAGACAGTAAAAAAAGAGATTCAATCGGAGAATTGATTGTGCGCGGAAAGCAACGCGGATTTATCACTGAAGATGAAATTCTGCATGCTGTGCCGAATGCTGAGCAAAACATTGAAGAATTAGAAAGTCTATATGAAAGATTGGAAGAGATTGGGGTGAAAGTTATGAGTTCAGACGAAATTTTGAAAATGGAAACAGACAAAATTTCTGAGAACATGGAAAAAGAAAAAAAATCCGGCAAGACAAAAAAACAAGAAATGATGGATATTCCCGAAGAATCATCTTCGGATTTAGTGCAAATGTATTTGCGAGAAATTGGACGCGTAGGACTTTTGAAATTTGAAGAAGAAGTGGCCTTGGCTAAGCGAATTGAAAAAGGTGATCCACAGGCTAAGCAAAAACTTACCGAAGCGAATTTGCGTTTAGTGGTTAGTATTGCGAAAAAATATGTCGGACGTTCACATAACTTGTCTTTATTAGATTTGATTCAAGAAGGAAATATTGGACTTTTTCGGGCAGTAGAAAAATTTGATTATAGAAAAGGATATAAGTTTTCTACCTATGCAACTTGGTGGATTCGCCAGGCTATTACTCGAGCGCTTGCGGATCAATCTCGAACTATTCGTATTCCTGTGCATATGGTTGAAACGATAAATAAATATACACAAATCACACGACGCTTGGTACAAGATTTGGGGCGTGAACCATTGCCGGAAGAAATTGCCGTTGAAATGGGTATTGAGGTAGATAAAATTCGTCATATCCAAAAAATTTCCCAGGAAACAGTTTCTCTGGAAACATCAGTGGGGGATGGTGAAGACGATTCAGTTTTGGGAGATTTTATTGAAGACACGGAAACAATTATGCCACATCAATCCGCTTCCAGAAAACTTCTAAAAGATCATATCACGGAAATTTTAGATACGTTGACTCCGCGAGAACAAAAGATTTTGAAAATACGTTTTGGTCTGGAAGACGGAGTGATTCATACCTTGGAAGAAGTAGGACAAGAATTCGGGGTGACGCGAGAGCGAATTCGTCAGATTGAATCCAAGGCTTTGGAAAAGATTAGAGTCCATGGCTCGATTAAGAAATTGAGAGATTACTAAGTATGTTGAAAGTGAAAGCTCATCGCCAAGAACCAGGATGTTGCGGGCCAGCTTGCCTAAAAATGGTTTTGCATTATTATGGCATAGAGAAAACCGAAAAAGAGTTAATGAAATTGACGGCTTGCCGGCCAGCACGCGGAACGAGCGCAGAATCAATTGTTGAGGCGGCGAAAAAAATTGGCTTTGATGCTTTCTTTCAGGATTTTTGCGAATTGAAAGATGTGCGTAAATTTTTGCAGAAAAAAGTGCCTGTAATTGTGGCGTGGTTTTCTCAAGACGATGGGCATTATTCTGTGGTAGTGAAAATGGATGAGGAAGATATATACCTGCAAGATCCGGAGCTAAAAAAGATTCGTAAAGTTGATTTGGTGACATTTAAGCGCATTTGGTTTGATTTCCCGGGAGATTTCCTTAAAACAAAGGAAAATATCGTGATTAGGCGCATGATTGTCATAGAACCCACAGAAGCTTGATTTATTTTAATAGATTTGTTAGTATATCAGAGCTGTTTTGAAAATCGAATATTCCGCGATAGCTCAATGGTAGAGCAGTTGACTGTTAATCAATTGGTTATAGGTTCGAGTCCTATTCGCGGAGCATCGTTATAAAATGGCTTTTAAAAGCCATTTTTTTGTATGTGGACTTGACATATTTTGAATTTTGTAATAAGTTTATATATCGTAATTTAATAAAAATTTTCAAGGAGTAATTGGAAATCATATAGAATGTAGTTAGCAATCAAATTTAGCAATCAAAAAGGAGATTGGCGTATGGAAAAATTAAAGTATCGCTTAGGTAACCAACCTGAAGAATATGAATTGAAAGAGGATTATCTGGATTGGAATCCAGTGGGTAAAGACTGGGTATGGCTATGCATGCAAAGAATCGAGAATGAGGAAGTGACGATTACTAATACCAGTGATGGCAGCAAGAAGATTTTATTTTTACACCATTTCATCATCAAGGATGCTTTCCCCTTATCCTTTTTTGGAGAGACGAGAGCAATAAACTGGACTCATTTCGCCATCGTTTCATACAACGAAACCTCGGAAAAGTTCATCATTCCACTATATTGAAATCAAACCCGTTAGTAAAAAACAGAAAACCTGTCTGTTCTACTGGATGGGTTTTTTGTTTTTATGTCCAATTTATTTCAAATTCTTTTAATAATTCTTGAAACTTTTCCCACTCAAAAGTTCTAAGTTTGTTCAGTAGCGGGAGCAACATTAAAAATAAGGCTTATTCAAGCCTTATTTTTTGTTATCAAAACTTGAATTAGAATTTGATTGACAAAATAGCTTAAATATGATAAAATATACAGTTGTTATGAGTTAATCTGAACTTATAATCCGTTATTTAACATTACAAGGAGATTGCCATGAAGAATGATATCGTTTTACCAAGCACGAACAAGGGATATATTTCTATGCATGTTTGGTCAATTATTTGGAGCACTGTGCTCTTGCGTGTTGCGGCCTGGTTGGTCACATACATAGATAAAACAAGAGATGCTGGTGGATATTTAAGTGTAGAAAGGGAGTTTGCATTTATAGCAATGATCGTTTTATGCGGAATTGTTGTAATAATTTTAATATGCAACATAGTTGCAGCGATATACAGCGCTAGAAATGTAGTTGTTTTATCTCATGGTAATGATGGATTTTTGGAGAAGCTTGTGGTGACTTCCTATGGTTTTCCATTCTCTATCAATAAAAAACAAATATCATTTAATCGGATTGTGGGGATTGAAGTTACTCAGAGTAGTATAGGTCGCATTTTAAATAATGGAGACCTTGCTCTCGAATTAGTCACATTTACCAATGCGCAAACATTGGAAGAATCGTGTGAGATTAGTGCAATTAACGATCCTCATGGGATTAAGAGTCTGATCGAAAAGTCACTATTAGGGCATGAAGGATTAATGATAAAAAAGTGAAGAAAAAACCCGCTGGGCAGAAAATCTGCTTCGGTGGGTTTTCTGTTTTTATACCGAATTTAATTCAAATTCTTCGAATGCTTTTATAATTTCTCCCCACTCAAAAGTTCTAAGTTTGTTCAGTAGAGGGAGCAAATTACAAAAGATGGCTTACTATAGCCATTTTTTGTTTTCTTAATATATTTTTATATTGACAAAAGTGTAGCTTTGTGCTATGCTTTTTTGTTGAGCTTGTATCTTAAAAAACAATGGCAATATAATGTTGCTAATTCAAAAAACTTCTATTTAAAGGAGAATTCAATGACTAAGAAGCGTAGAAACCCAAACGAAACCGATAAAGAGATTATTGCGCGAATGAACGAGATATTGGTTGGTCAACCCGGCATCGTTATGGTAACTGGAGAAAACCGTCCAATGTATGTTGGTACATTCATCCAAGCCGAAAGAGAGGGCAACCTCTTGATTCGTTTCAGCAATGAGCTGGTCTTACTCTTTGAGCCTATGATGATGATTAATGTTGTTGGCGATAAAAAAGAGGATGGCAGCCATTCTGGAAAAATCATTTGTGACGAGCTCTATATTGGGAGCAAAACTCTTCAGGAGATTTTCCTTGATGAGGTAGAGGAGCGGCTTCATCCGGAAGCGGGAACAGTTAGAGGTTTGATTAGAGAAACCGGCACGTTTACAAGTAGCAAGGAATTGATAGACAAGTTTGTTGCTGACGGACGTATTCGCAAAGATGGCAACACTCTGTATGTCAGCATGGAGATTTCAAATGTGTCTGGCTGTCTCTGTGGGTTTGCTATGCGTATTGAAGAAATGGAATCTGTGACAAGAGATCTCAAAAATTTTTTTGGTGTTGATGAGATTGTCTATTATGGACTTACTCGAACAATAGACGATGTCCATATTGTTGAATTTGAACCGGGGAGCATAGGATCTCTCGATGCGGAACATAGCGCGTGCAATATTTGTCCAATTATCAAGGGTCTTGGAATGCGTTGGGAATTTGCTACAACCCAATCAGTAGAATAACTAACCCACCACGGAGAACCCTCCGCTTGGTGGGTTTTCTGTTTTTATGCCAAATTTAATTTAAATTCTTCTAATAATTTTATAATTTCTCCCCACTCAAAAGTTCCAAGTTTGTTTAGTATCGGGAGCATCTAAAATAAGGCTTAATTAAGCCTTATTTTTTGCTGTCCCAAGAGGGATTTGAACCGGAATTGACTTTTTCACTAATTTGTAGTATAATGTACAGTTAGTCGGTATTTTGGCTGACGTAGTACTTTATCAAATTGTTCACCTCCCAGGAGGTGCATTACCAATGGGGTAATGTTTAATCGGTATCCTCCAGAGGATGCTACTTCAGATGACTTCAAAAAGGAGAATGTAATGAAGAAAAAAGTGCCTGAAGAAAAAGTTCCAAGCAGGGAAGAGCAACTCAAGTCTCTACGCGAAAAACTCGTTGGTAACAAAACCTTCGGAGCGTGTCGTGGAAAACTCAGCGATCCATTTTTCGGAACTATTGAAAACTCAGAGAGCTCATCTCATTTTTGTTCTGTGTGGGATAATCTTGCACCGAAAATGAGGATTATGGGAAATCTGCTTGCGCAATACAAGCGAGACGGATGGTTGGATGCTTACAGCACGCTTCAGATAGCTTTGCGTTCAGAAAGCTATCTGATTCCAGGAGAAACTATTCCTTTGGAACAGACCGCTCCATTCACAGTTATTATGTTTGAACCTGACAAGACTCTTACTTTGATAAGATGGTTGCTGGGCGTGCATTGGTGTGAGTTGGATGAGTATTTGGACAAGAAAGATGGAAAGGTTGGTAACTGGGAATTTCATTCATCTGGTCTGACGCAACAGCTTTTTCAGGAACTTCCTTCGCTTGAAAAACATGCAAGGGAGCGTCGTAGGAAATGCAGATATGAGGGAGAAGACCTTGAAAAGGCTTATGATGAAGATGTTGCTTTACTAGCTCCAGAAGATGGAAAAGTGATTGAGCAAATGTTGAGTGATCTTGGTGGTAAGCGTCTATACTTAGGCAGAACAAAGATGGGTGACCCCCAATGGAATGATCATATTGAAAATATAGATATCATTCCTGTTGCCTATATTTTTCCGGTGGAAGCAAAAAAGGTGCTGAAATATTTCAGTCGGAAGAAGCAGAGAGAGATTGGCATATGGTCATTTAATTATCCGAAGGTTGAAATTGATTCTGAATTTAATCTTAACATTGGATTGCATGCTGAAGAGGAGCAATCACGATGGCGGAAAGAAAGTCCAATGGGTGTCAGCCTCAATTCCTCGTGTGGTCTAGGGGCGGTTATTTTTTCATCAAGCATCGCAAGCGCGTATGAGTTAAATAGCCATGGAAACTACTGTGGCGGGAAAGATGATGCTGTTTCGCCTAGGTTTTCCTTATCGACTCGATACCAGGTTTGTTAGTTTATCTTAAAACTAACAAGGAGCCCCAGATCAATGATCTGAGGGCTCTTTATTTTATTTTTGGAATGTCTTTTTTCTTGAAATAAAATAATTGGGTTATTTTTATTTACCTAAGCTTTTCCAATGTACCTCGAAAATACTTTTCAAAGTATCAAAAGTTTTTTTACTTTCAATCATGATTCCCATGGTTTCTTTGTCAGAGATAAAAGCTGCAAACTTATTGCCAAAAAGCTTTATTTGAATACCGAAAATGAAATTAGGTGATTTTTCAATGCGCACTTGTCGCAGTTGTGTTTTCTCAATAGCTTTGTGTTTATGCCCCATTGGTACATCAGCATAAATCAAGCGAATTGGAATTTTTCTTTTCATGCGAACGGCAATATATTCTGTTTCCCAAAAAGATTCTCCATAAATTTCAACGGCTTCGCCAGCTGACCAGCTTGCAATTTCTTTACCGGGATATTTCACTGTTTCCAATATGAGCTCACGAAGTTCTTCAATTCCTTCGTAATAGCGAATTTTTGGCTTTTGATCTATTAAATTTGTTAAGGAAAGAAGACCGGGTAAAATTTCATCAACAACTTTCAGATTATTTGCAATTTTTTCTTGTATGACTTTAGGATTTTCGGCATAAAAAAATGTAGTTGATTTCTTGTGATATGTTGATATTAATCCTTTTTCCTTGAGCAATTCAACAATGCGATAGACCGTGGCTCGCTTTATGCCTGATTTTTTGGCAATGCGCTGAGCAGTAGTTTCTCCCAATTCCAAGGCAGCCAGATAGACATCTGCTTCTTTCTTGCTTAATCCCAATTGTTGCAATTCCTTTTGATACATAGCAATAATTTAAATCTGCTTGAATACTAGCAGTAGTTGTCCATTTTGTCAACACAATTATTATTATTGAAAAGTATTAAATTTTAGCTTAAATAAAGTAAATTATAGTAAATAAGTTCATGCAAAAATAGTAAATTTTTCGAATCAGTTCACTTTTTGAACTGATAGTGTAGACTGTTTTTAAGCAGTTAAACGTAACTTAACAATTAAATAAGGGGAAATGTTATGGGGTACTATAATAGCTTGTACATCGCAATTAAAACGGAGCTTTCACAACGAATCAATCGTCGCGAAGAGTTGCAGATATTACAAGGATTTATTCAGAATTTAAGTGGCACTGTAATCGAAATCGGCTGCAATGCTGGTTATCTGACCGGTAAAATAGCTTCCGTGAGAAATATCACTCAGACCATTGGTATAGATACAAACAATAGTATGGCAGTGGCAATGTTGGCTAAAATCAGAAACTTTGGGAAAGGAGCTAAGTTCATGTATGGAGTTAGCGGAACTAAAATTCCGGCTAATGGTAAGTCTGTAAATGCAATTGTGCTTTCACATGTCCTTGAACATTTTGTGGATCCGGCGGAAATTTTGTTTGATATTTCACGCGTCTTGAAAAGTGATGGCCAATTTATTGTAGCCGTTCCCAAAGAAAAGTATCTTGGGGAATTCACTCCGGATCACAAAATTCTTTTTGGGTCACTTGCTGATCTAGAAAGAGTCTTGGATGCAAACGGCTTCAAAGTCGTTGAAGCACACGAAATTACAAGAGCAATTATTGTCGTTGCTAAGTTAGCGATGTGAAATAAGGATGGATTGTGAGAGTCGGCATTAATACATTGATCTTGTCGACTCTTTTCTAAACAAAATTTCAATCAAAATTACGTGAGGTAGGGCTATGTTGAAAATGAATTCTGCTTTTTATTATCTTCATATAGTTTTTACAGCTGTGTTTTTTGGGATGTATCATTTTTTTGTTCAAAATGAGGCATTTCAAGTAGTATGTTTCCTGGCAACAAAATTCATCTGTTTGTGGTTTGATGTTCTCTCCTGGGCCTGTATTTTATTTTCAGCGCTTATGAAAATTTTTCTGCATATGTTGCGAGCAGAAAAATATGAGTCGGAAAGAAATGGGCTTGATGAGAAAGGCCTTGAGATGATAATGGAAACAGATATAGCGATTCTTCCTGGAATAATCGGGATAATTTTTCTTATAGGAGGGTCTAAGACACTTGCTGTTTCCGTGGATACGCAAAACCAAAGTATGCTTGTTTGGGGCTCAGTCATAATTTTTACAGGGCTGATTATGCCGAAAATAGAAATAACATCTTCTATTTTTAAAAAATAATAACAAGCGTGGTGTTACTAACTAAAAAACTTCTATTGAGTGGAGGAAGAAATGTCTAAGACAGAAATTAGAGTTGAGGAAGGCACGTATGCGAGCGTTCGTTATGTGGGAGAGCATATGCCGAGAGTAATCAAAGTTTCAAATAGAAACGTTAGGGATGCTATAAAGATGGCAAAGACGGTATGGGAACGCCATATTTTCTCTTTATACTTTTATGATGAAGTTAAGGCTGAGATCCCGTATTGTCATAAAGGAACGCAAATGATTTTGAGAGATCATTTTATTTCCAATAAATCCCGGATCTATTATCCTGGCGCTAAACTCCTTTCATCTATTCAGGTGGAAAAGCTTGGTTCATCATGGCTTTTCAGAGAGACGAAGATTGAGGGGGAAAAGGCAGTTCTTGAATTGCCACATTCACCTCATTCAGCTTGCAGGCCTTACTTGATCTGTAGTAAACCCAAGATATATAAAGGGTATATCTCAGTGGGTGATGAGGCACATATGTGTCCTTCTGCTTCTATGGCGAGCTGCTTTCCTTAAAAGCCCACCACGGAAAACCTTCCGCTTGGTGGGTTTTCTGTTTATGGGGTAAAATAAAATCTTTGACATGGAGTAATAGATAGTATATCATTCTAATATAAATTAGAATGTTTTTATTATGGAATTTAAATGTTGCGGAAATAGCTCAAAAGAGGCGAGTAGTGTTGCTAAGACATATGCCTTTTTGCGGGCTATTTCAGACCCGAACAGATTGAAAATTTTGTGTGTGTTGCAGGGCGGTTCAAAATGCGTATGTGAGATTGTTCCGGCTGTAGGCATATCAGACAAGCTTGTCTCACATCACTTAAAACAATTAAAAGAAGCTGGTTTACTCGTTGAAAAAAGAGAGGGAAAATTTATACGCTACAGTTTGGATAAAAAAGCAATCAAGGAATATAAAAAAATATTTAATCAGGTAATAAAATAGAAAAATATGTGTGAATCAACACTACATAAACATAGTCATGATGAGCAGAGAGGAGGCGAAGCAATAGGGAATAGGAATATTGCCTTTGCTATTGCGTTGAATATTATTATTACGGTTTTCGAAATTGTGGCTGGAGTATGGGTTGGCAGTTTGGCGTTGGTGTCAGAAGCGTTGCATAATTTTTCTGATGTTGGATCATTGAGTTTGAGCTGGTGGGGAGAAAAAATAAAAACCAAAGGGAATACCACCTTCAAAACCTATGGCTATAAGCGCGCGGAGATTTTGATTGCGTTTTTCAATTCCTTGGTGCTGTTAGCGGTCGTTGCGTTTATTATATTTGAGGCATTCCAGCGCTTATTCCATCCTTCCGAAATTGCCGGCACTGCAATGATCTGGGCAGCACTGGTGGCGCTGGTAGGCAATGGCATTGCGACCTACCTTTTAGAGAAAGACGCCCATAAGAATCTGAACATGAAAAGCGCCTGGTTGCATTCGCTGCAAGACGCTTTGTTTTCTTTGGGAGTTGTTATCGGTGCGGTGTTAATTTATTATTTTCACTGGTTTATTATCGACCCAATCATCTCAATCGTGCTATCTGTTTATGTCCTAAAGGAAGTTTATGCACTCATGAAACAAGCGATTGATATCTTAATGGAATCTGTGCCTAGCGATATTGATTTTGAGGAAGTAAGAAATAAATTCCAATCATTGGCCGGTGTCATTGGTGTGAATGATTTGCATATTTGGCAGACTGATAGCAATAGCCGGTTTTTGAGTGTGCATTTGGAGATTGAGGAAATGGAAAATGAAGAGCGGAATAAGCTGCTTTTTCAGGCGCAGGAGCTATTGTTGGATGAATTTGGGATAGGCCACACAACAATTCAAATGGTTTCTATTAGCGAATTGGAAAAGCGTAATGTTAAAGGGGAGCATTGTAATTAGTTTAATTTTATATAAGCATATGAACATTAAGGTTTTGGGAACAGGTTGTCCAACCTGCAAAAAGTTACATGAATCAGTAGTTTGCGCAGTAAAAGAGCTTAATTTGGATATCAAAGTCGAATACATAACTGACGTTCAAGCAATGCTGAATTTGGGCGTCATGTCGAGCCCAGTTTTAATTGTTAATGATGTGCTAGTGGCTGCTGGTCAAGTTCCAAATTTTGAAAAAATCAAACAGTTTATTATTGAAGGCGGAAATGATAAAAGCATTGCTGAAGAAAAAACTATTAGTTCAGGTGGATGCAGTTGTGGTAGTAAATATTAAGCTAAAAAATTTATGAATATATTTTATCCGATTCAACTTTTTGCCGATTGGCTGACTTATGCAGTCTTTGGTATAAGCCAGGAAACACTTTTGGCAAGTGCGGTTAATTTTTTTATTTTCGACACGCTTAAAATTCTCTTGCTTTTAGGTGTGATAATTTTTGCAGTTTCAATTATTCGCTCTTTTTTGCCGCCGGAAAAAATCAGAAATATTCTCTCACATGAGAAAAAGTATGTCGGTAATATCTTAGCATCACTACTAGGGATTATTACACCTTTTTGTTCCTGTTCAGCTGTGCCGTTATTTCTAGGATTTATTCAGGCTGGCGTGCCGTTGGGCACAACTTTTTCTTTTCTGGTGGCTTCGCCAATGATCAATGAAGTGGCCTTGGTTTTGCTATTTGGAATGTTTGGCTGGAAAATCGCTTTGATTTATATTATTAGCGGACTTCTCATTGCGATATTTTCCGGAATGGTGATTGAAAAAATGGATGTCAGGAATTTAGTGGAAGAGTTTGCGTTGAATGGATATGGGAAAAACATAAATCTGCCAAAGTTGAGTTGGAAGGAAAGGGCTGATTATGCCAAAACCTACACTTTGGACATCGTGAAAAAAGTTTGGTTGTATGTGATAATCGGGGTTGGTGTCGGGGCTTGGATTCATGGCTATGTGCCAGCGGATTTTTTGGCGCAATATGCTGGGGCTGACAAATGGTATGCCGTGCCAGTGGCAGTTTTGATTGGCATCCCGCTTTATTCCAATGCAGCAGGAGTGATTCCACTTGTTGGCGCATTGACGGAGAAAGGGGTGGCCATGGGAACAGCGTTGGCTTTTATGATGGCAGTAACGGCGCTGTCATTGCCGGAGTTTATGATTTTGAAAAAAGTTATGAAGCCCAAGCTTATCCTTATCTTTGCTGGGATTGTCGGACTGGGCATTATCTTCACAGGGTATTTGTTTAATATTATTTTAGCTAGTTAGGCCGGAAGGGGATTTATAAAGAATGAAGTCTTTTACCCTTTGAAAAAAAGCTTGGTTTTTGGATATGTTTTCACTTGACTTGATGTCATTAGAATGCTAAAAATTAAAAAAGTTCTTTGGGGTATATTTATAAATATTAGATTGGAGAAGGAGGGCGATTATGGAGGCTTGTCATGTTTGTGCCGAATGTGAAAATTCCGCGCGGTGCATGAAGTGTGGTAAGCTCTTATGCTCTCCTGCATGCAAAGATGAATGTTTGCAAGAAAAATGTTCTGTGTGCAGTAAGTTGAAAAAAATTGAAGGGCACTATAGTAGTCCTGATGGTTTAGTTTGTCGTGATTGTTGGACAAAAAAAGGCCGTTAAAAGATCCCACTAGCGGAAAATCCGCTTCGGTGGGTTTTTTGTTTTTAGTATTCAAAGTATTTTTAGCTATCAATAAAATGGAGCACGTCTTGGATTAAGTGCATCGGTATATTGAATGATGGACTCCACAATGCTAGAATGTAGTGAGTTGTAGATTGAATGAAAAATATTTTATGTCTGAGAAAAAAAAGCGAAATAATAAAAATAACGCTAAAACAAGCTTGCCGGTACCGAGTCTTTTTGGCTTGCTAGGGAAGTATAGAATTATAATTAGTTGGCTGGTGGTGTTTACGGTGATTGCCAATGGCTTGAGTATTGCTGTTCCAAAAATTATTGCTAGTGCTATCGATAGTTATGTTGCGGGAAATTTTGTTGTTGAGAAATTAATTGTAGAATTTTCCATCATTGCTTTTCTAATTTTCGTATTCACGTATTTGCAAAATATTGTCCAAGTGCTGGCTTCAGAGCGGGTGGCGCGCGACATGCGCAATAATATTGCAGCAAAAATATCCGTCCAGCCATACGCTTATATTGAAAAGGCAACGCCGGCTAAGCTTCTGACTAACCTGACTTCTGATGTTGATGCTGTTAAGACCTTTGTTTCAATGGCTGTTTCATCTATTGTCTCCTCGGTGTTTTTGATTGTTGGCGTGGCGGTATTGCTTTTGCTTGCGGATTGGAAACTGGCGCTAGCTGTACTGGCGGTGATGCCGATAATTGGCGGGGCTTTTTTCATTGTTTTAAGAAAGGTGAGGAGGCTTTTTTTGAGGTCGCAAGAAGCGATTGACTGGCTTAATCGGGTAATAAGTGAAAGTATTTTGGGATCTGCATTGATTCGACTGTTAAATTCTCAGAAATATGAAGATAAAAAATTTCTGGCAGCTAATACTGAAGCGAAAGAAATAGGCTTTGGGATATTGCGTTTATTTTCAAGTCTGATTCCAGTTATTACGTTTCTTACTAATATCGCGACGTTAATAATTGTTTTATTGGGAGGGCATTTTGTGATCACTGGGGCGATGACATTGGGAAACTTCACAGCCTTTAATAGTTATCTAGCCATTCTTGTTTTTCCGATAATAATTCTGGGATTTGTAAGTAATCTTGTTGCTCAAGCGCAAGTTTCCTATGGGCGCATTTTACAAGTGCTTAATGCTCCGGTTGAAAAAAAGACTGGCGGTGTAAAAGCAACTCTTCGCGGTGAAGTTGAGGTGCGTGGCGTAGCGGTGAGTTTTGGTGAAAAATTGGCGCTTAAAGATATTTCATTTTCTGTGAAGGCTGGAAGCAGGACAGCAATTATTGGACCGACAGCGGCTGGCAAGACGCAACTGCTATATTTGCTGACCGGACTTTTGGAACCGACGGCGGGAGAAATATTGTTTGATGGAAAAAATATTAATGCCTATGATAAAGAGAGTTTGCATAGTCAAATTGGATTAGTATTTCAAGACAGTGTGATGTTTAATTTAAGCCTCAGGGAAAACATTGCTTTTAGCAATACTGTTCAAGATGAATATGTTGCCAAGGCGATTGCGACAGCGGAGTTAAAAGATTATATTGATTCTTTGCCGAAAAAAATGAATGCAGTTGTTTTTGAGCGGGGAACGAGTCTTTCTGGCGGGCAAAAACAGCGCATTATGCTGGCGCGAGCATTGGCGCTTAATCCGAAAATATTACTGCTGGATGATTTTACTGCTCGCGTTGACACCAACACGGAGCGGAAAATTTTAGAAAACATTGCCAAAAATTATCCCGAGCTCACCCTTATTTCGGTTACGCAAAAAATTTCAGCTATTGAGCAATATGATCAGATAATTGTATTGATGGAAGGGGAGTTGTTAGCCAAAGGCACGCATGAAGAATTATTAAAAACATCGCCGGAGTATGTGCAGATTTTCCAATCACAAAGAAGCACTAGCCAATTTGAATCAACTGATGAAAAATAATTAGTATGAACTATTCTTTAACTAAAACTGACATTGAAAAAGAGAAGAAAAAAGGCGTCTTGACGACGGCTTGGCATCGATTAGTGCCGTTGATGGCGGAGGAAAAAAAATCGGTGCTGATTTCTTTGGCGGCTATTTTTGTCACGTCGGCTGTTTCGCTTGGCGTGCCGATTATTATTGCGCGCATTGTAGATGTGTATATTGTCGGAAAAGATTTCCAGGGCGTCTTAGCTTATTCTGGGTTATTGGCAGTTGTTTTTGCTGTTGGGTTAGTTTCGCATTATCTGCAAATAATAACTATGGGAGGCGTGGGTCGGCGATTGCTTTTTAACTTGCGTAATAAAATTTTTGGAAAACTGCAAGATCTTCCCGTAGCATTTTTTAATCAAAATAAAGCTGGTGATTTAATTTCGCGCATAAACAATGATACCGACAAATTAAATCAGTTTTTTTCTCAGGCCTTCATGCAATTTATTAGCAATATAATCCTGCTTGTTGGAACGGGAATTTTTATTGTCGTGATTAACCTTAAGCTTGGTTTGATTGCTCTTGCTCCGGCCGGGCTAGCCTTGCTAGTGACGCAATTTCTTAATCCCTGGGTTAAGCGCACAAGTCTTAAGAGTCTGCGGGCTTTAGGCGGAATGAGCGGAGAAATACAGGAAAGCATTAATAATTTCAAAGTAATTGTGGCTTTCAATCGGTTGGATTATTTTCGGGATAAATTTAAAGAAGCAAATGAAATAAATTACACGGCTTCAGTTTCGGCTGGCATTGCGAGCAATATTTTTAATCCAATATATGTTTTAGCGTCGTCGTTGGCGCAGTTGCTTGTTTTGGCTTATGGCATTTATCTTATATCCCTGGGGGATTTTAGTATTGGCTTGCTGATTGGATTTTTGCTGTATGTGAATAGTTTTTATAACCCCCTTAGACAACTGGCCTCGGTGTGGCCATCTTTGCAATTGGCCTTAGCTGGCTTAGATCGTATTTCTGAAGTACTAGCACTTGAGTCAGATGTGAGAATGGTCCAAAAAGAGGAGATTACAAGCTTGCCTGATACAAATGCAATTATTGAGTTTAAAAATGTATTTTTTAAATACGAAGGTGGCAAGGATGTCTTAAAAAACGTTAATTTTAAATTGGAAAAAGGAAAAACATATGCCTTGGTTGGGCCGACTGGTGGCGGGAAGACGACGACTGCTTCGCTGATGGCCCGGCTATATGATCCAAGTGCGGGAGCGATTTATTTGGCAGGGAAAGATATTCGTTGTTATGCGCCGAATGAGCGGGCAAAGAAAATCGGATTTATTTTGCAAGAGCCATTCTTATTTAACGGCACGGTGCAGGAAAATATTTTATATGGCAACGAAGAATATTTTGATATGACTAAAGCTGAATTAATGCAAATTTTGGAAAAAGCTCAATTAGCAACTCTACTGGAGAGATTTTCTGAGGGCCTGGATACACCGATAGCTTCGAGCGGAGATTCTATTAGTTTAGGGCAGAAGCAATTAATTGCTTTTATGCGGGCGGTCTTGCGCAGTCCGGATATATTGATTTTGGATGAGGCAACAGCCAATATAGACACGGTCACTGAACAATTGCTGGAAGAAATAATGGCTAAGTTGCCAATAGAAACGACTAAGATTATTATTGCTCATCGGCTCAATACGATTGAGAATGCTGATGAAATATTTTTCGTAAATGCCGGCCAGGTCACTCCCGCCGGATCAATGCAGCATGCCGTGGATATGCTTTTGCATGGGGAGCGAAAGAGCTAATAGTATAGTTTATTTTGGGCTTGCTTTTTTCTTAAATTAGGTGTATAATAGATATATTAGAATAGAGTTTTGAAAGCGGGTGAACCCGCTTTTTGCTTTATTTAAAACAAAAATGAAAAAAAATAAAAGAAAATTGAATAAATGGATTAAAATGGCGAAATTAAAAAAAAGCGCTTATTTTAGCAATTTTTCACAAAAATTAGCCAATATTATAGAAGATTTTAAAAATAGCGTTAATCCAGGAATACTTCGCCCGCAACAAGTGCGAATTTTGGTTTTGAGTTGTTTAATTATATTTTCCGGTTACGTGGTTTTAGTGAAGCAACATTTTTATAAGGAGATTTATTCGCAAAATAGCTACGTTGTGCCCAAAAGTGCAGAGGAGATTAGAAAAGAAAATCTTACCAAGGATCTTCAAGTTTTAGCGCAGGGCTATCCGATTGCAAAAATGATTCCATATATTGCCACAAAAGATAGAAAGACGGCGGCCTATTTGATTGGCATCGCTAAGAAAGAGAGCAATTGGGGTAAAAGAAAGCCTGTTTTGGATGGACAAGATTGTTATAATTATTGGGGTTTCAGATTAAAGCAGGAGCGGATGGGCAGTGGCGGGCACACTTGTTTTGATAATCCTAGACAAGCCGTTAATACTATTGCTAGCAGAATAGATGAAATTATTGCTAGAAATGATGTTAAATCCGCGGCAAATATGATTGTGTGGAAATGCGGTTCTAATTGTGATATTACGGGCGGACAATCTTCCGCTAACAAATGGATACGGGATGTCGATAAATATGCGCAAAAGGTGCTTAATTAATAAAACAAGGCAATGTGAATAGCCTTGTTTTTGTTTTGCTGAAAATAAGTCAAGTTGTGATATACTGGAAATATAAAAATAAAAATTAGTGCTTAGCTATTTGTGAAAAATAAAACACAAAAAATACACACGCTTATTATTTCGGATTTGCATCTTGGCTCGGCGGTTAGCCAGGCAAAGAAAGTGGAGGAAATGTTGCGGAGTAAAAATTTTCGCAAGTTGATTCTTCTGGGGGATATTTTTGATAGTCTTGATTTTCGCGATTTAACTCCGGAGTGCTGGAGTCTTTTGCATTACATCGGCGAGTTATCAAAAAGCCGGAAAATTAGATGGATTGAGGGAAATCATGATACTGGTTTGGCTAATATTTTCGGCGCAATGCTTGGCGCGCAAGTTTATGAAGAGTATGTCTGGCAGTATAAGGGAAGAAAATATTTAGCTATTCACGGCTATCAGTTCGATCGTTTTCTCGTGGACAATGTGGTTATTAGTTATGTTGCTTCGGCACTGTATTTGTGGATTCAGAAAGTTGATTTTGAAGACAAGCGCGTTAGCCGGTTTGTAAAACGGACGAGCAAGGGCTGGCTGCGCCTTTCCCAAAAAGTGGCAGTGGCTGCCATTAAATATGGCCGGGAACAGGATGTTAATTATGTTTTGTGTGGACATACGCATAAGGCGCAAAAAAAGATTAATAAGGGTTTAGTTTACTATAATTCCGGTTGCTGGACTGATTCGCCGTGCACATATCTGACAATTGATGAAGGGGATATTAAAATTTGCGAATATTAAATTTGAATTGTAAAAATAAATTAATGTTAAAAAAATTAACTCAAAAAAAGTGGTTTTATTCCGCAACGATAATCGGACTTAGTTTCGCCGGTATCATGTATGCAACCTATCTAGGTTTTTATATGCATAACGCTATTAAACAAAACTTGCTTATGCGCGTGAGTACTATTGCTCAATTCATTGCGGCGGAAGATATTAGGGCGCTCAGCGGTTCAGAGCGGGACTTGGAAAATCCTGCATATTTGCATATCAAAGATCGCCTGATGGCTTTGCGCGCCGTTAATCCTGACACGCGGTTTATTTATTTAAATGGTGCAAAAAATGGAAAAGTATTTTTTTATGCCGATTCTGAGAATCCGCAATCCGCAGATTATTCTCCGCCGGGGCAACAATATGAGGAGGCCTCCCATTTAGTGCGGGAGTTATTTGTGACTAAGAAAGAAGGGTTTGAGGTGGCAGGTGATCGCTGGGGGGTTTGGGCCTCGGCCATGGTGCCGATTATTGATCCAGCTTCTGGTGACGTGGTGGCGCTCTTGGGTATTGATGTTTCTGCGCGGGATTATTTGCGCGATATCCTGGTGTATATTTTGTCGGCCTTATTGTTTACGGCCTTGATTCTCGTTTTATTTATCAGTCAGCATCGTATCATTAGAAATATGCGCATGACGCAAGAGAGTCTTGAAGCCAAGAATTTGGAGCTTACGCATATGAACGATATTTTGTCTGAGCGGGAGATGAATTTGGATAAGCTAACGGCGGAAATGAAAGCGATAAGGAGCGAGCTGAAAATAAAATAATCACTGGGGGCATTGAAGAAAAGTGCTTTTGGCATGATATAATAAAAATAATAAATATAAAAAATGAAAAATTTTGAATTAAAGTTTCCGCATGTTTTACTGGGCATCTATGTTATTTTGTTTTTGGTCTTAGCAATCAATCCAATTGATCGCCAGACTTGGTTTATTGAAAATTTAACAGTCTGGATAATTCTAAGCGTACTTGTCGGGTTGCATATTGGGAAAGTGCGTTTTTCTAAATGGTCTTATGCTATGATGAGCGTTTTGATTTATTTGCACACCATCGGGGGACACTATACTTTTGCAATGGTGCCGTTTGATTGGGTGACTAATTTTTTTGGTTTTGAAAGAAATCATTTTGACCGCATCGCACATTTTTCGGTAGGATTTTATGCTTTTCCAATTGCTGAGTGGCTCTGGCGCGGAAAACTAGTGAAGAATGATTTTCTCTTAATAACCTATCCGATTTTTGTTATTGCGACGGTGGCGATGGGTTATGAATTGATTGAATGGGTATATGCGGCTGTGGCTAATCCGGAGGCTGGTATTGTTTATCTTGGGAGCCAAGGTGATATTTGGGATGCGCAAAAAGATATGTTAATGGATGTCTTAGGTGCGATATTTGCCGTTGTTTTGTTTTTTAATTTGAGGAAAAATAAAATAATTAAGCGATAGCTTGGCGGTAATTTTTTAAAACAGCGGCAGAATAACGCTGTTTTTTATTTGTGCTAGAATGAAGTTATGAAAAAGATTTTAATTTTTTTAATGGTTTGTGCTATTGGGATTGGAGTGTGGTTTTTCTGGGAAGGTAGCCAAGAAGTTGCTATCAATGAATTAGTATGGCAAGAAAAAATTGCTCCGCCACAACAGGTTTTGGAAAAAAATATTGAGAATGATAATCCAACACCAATAGAGGGGAACATTGAAAATACGCTCATTGCGGATAAATTTATTCAGCTTGATGTTCCTTTTATTTTGCAAGCTCCATTTGCTAATTGGAGTGATTTTGTTTTTGAGAATGCGTGTGAAGAAGCTTCCATTGCGATGGCAATGAATTGGATTGCGGGAGAGGGGAGCGTTTCTCCGGAAAAAGCAAAAAAACAAATTTTAGAAATTGTTAAATTTGAGGACAAAGAGTTTGGTTATAATACGGATACTGATATTTTTGACATGCAAATAATTTTTCAAAAATATTTTAAATATCAAAATATCGAAACACAAAAAAATATTTCAATTCAGGATATTAAGACTGAATTGCAGAAGGGGAATGTGGTTATTGTTCCGGCTTTTGGCCGCGCGCTGAAAAATCCGAACTATACTGGCTTGGGTCCGATTGTGCACATGCTAATTATTATTGGTTATGATCCAAAAACAAAAGAATTTATTACTAACGACCCTGGAACGCGCAAAGGTGCAGGCTATCGTTATGCGGAAAATGTTTTATTCTCGGCTATCTGGCTTTATCCAAGCGGACCGGACACGCCGACTGTTCCAACAGGAGCATTAAAAAAAGGGATGCTGATAGTGCGTAAATAAGTTTAGGGAGCTGTTGGGGTGCTTTCAATCGGCGATGGTGTGGAGCCGTTTTCCCATTGCTGAAGCATTGGATCATTCAAATTTGGCGAGTCGGATCCAAGCGGATTGTCTTTATTAACATAAAAAAGAATGGAATGTTTTTCTGGAATGATTCGTTGGCGAATTTGTGAAGGTTTATATTTTTTTAGATTTTCTGGAGAAATTTTCTTGCCGGAAGCTATTTTATAATATTCAATTTTTCCTGCGGTTGCTGATTGGCCGGTTAAAAGCGGTTTATCAGAAATAACTTTTTCATAAGGTTCGAATTTCTCAACCGGAAGATTTGGTAATTCTTTGTTTATAAAATCCCGCCAGATTGGAGCAGCCACGAAAACCCCATCAGAGCCGGGTTTCATCGGGGTATTATCATTATTTCCCACCCAAACGCCTACGGTGATTGAGGGGGTAAAACCAATTGTCCAGGCGTCGCGGAATTCTTGGGTTGTTCCAGTCTTGGCAGCAACGATTCGATCCTTAAAACCAAGCGGACTATTACTGCCGAATATCGGCGTGCGGGCGGCATTATCCGAAAGAATAGAATCTATTTTTCTAGCAATTTGGGCATCAATTACGCGCTTGCTGACAGTGGAATTTTCTTGAATGATTTTTCCATTAGGATCAGTTATTCTTTGGATAAATATTGGTTCAGTTTTCACGCCATCATTGGCAAAGACAGAAAAGGCGTTGGCCATATCAACTAGTTTCACTTCGCCTCCGCCTAAAACAAGCGAGAGGCCATAGCGATTACGGTCATTAAGGGTGGTGATTCCAAGTTTGTGAGCGAAGTCAATGGCATTATTAACGCCAGTGAGATAAAGTGTTTGTACGGCTGGGATGTTAAGCGACATTGCTAGGGCTTGGCGCATTGAAACGGACCCTCTGAATTTTCCATCATAATCACTGGGGATATAGTCCTTGCCTGAGCCATCTGGACCAAAGTTTGTCCGCGTATCAGAAAGGATTGTTTCCGGCTGGTAGCCTTTCTCAAAAGCCTTAGCATACACAATTGGTTTGAATGATGAGCCAGGTTGACGGGGACGAATGGCGACGTTTACTTGGCCGTCAATAGTAGAATTAAAAAAATCTTTACTGCCAACCATCGTGAGAATTTCGCCGGATTTTGGATTCATAACTACTAAAGCGGCATTGCTGGCATTATATTTTTTATTTTTTTCTGCGCCGGCTATAACAGACTCTTCGGCTCTTTTTTGCATATCATAATCAAGGGTGGTATAGATGCGAAGGCCGTCTTCTTCTAGGGCTTCGATGCCATATTCTTTTTCTAGTAATTCTTTTATATAAAAAACAAAATGAGGAGCTTGAATATTTGTTTGTGGTGGCAACAATTTTTTAAAGGTATCGGTGTCGAGGGCTTGTTGAATCTCGTCATTATGCGCTAGCCCGAGATCTTGGATTTGATAAAGTATTTTTCGCTGGCGATTAATTAGCTCCTGTCGATGATTTCCGTAAGGCGAATAATAGGAGGTTGCTTTCGGCAAAGCGGCGATAAAAGCAGATTCATCTAAGGTTAGATTGATGGCATTTTTCCCGAAAAAAGTTTGCGCAGCCGCTTCAATGCCGTATGAGTTTGAACCGTAGGGAATTTGGTTTAAGTAAAAATCTAGAATTTCGTCTTTAGTGAATTTACGTTCGAGTTTGATAGCCATTATCATCTCCATGAATTTCCGCTCAATATTTTTGCTGCGATTAAGAAAAATATTGCGGGCCAGTTGCTGGGTGATAGTGGATGCGCCTTGTTGCATTTGGTTATTTTCAATATTCACTTTCAAAGCGCGGATAATTGAAACAGGATCAATGCCGTAGTGATAATAGAAGGAGGCATCCTCAGTCGCAATTGTAGCGATGCGGATAGTATTTGGGATTTCTGAGTGGCTTAGCGTTTTTCTGTTTTCTTCGCCATGAATTTCATAGAGAATATGCTGACCTGTGCGGTCATAAATGATGGTGGTTTGATTGGTTTTTCTTTGGGGCAACTCCTTGGCTTTTGGGGCAACGAAGAAGTAAACGTAAGTTAAAAATAGACCCAAACAAAGCAAGACAAAAGCCCCCGCATAAAGGCTGCCGAAAAAAGTTTCTCGCAAGAAGAAGATGGAATGTTTTCGTGCAATTTTGAGCTTATTTTTCATAATTGCAAGTTAAACCTCATTTGCTGGGATGATAGCACACGAGCATAAAAAATCAAGTAATTTCAAATTTTTCAGTTAAGTGTTATTGCGGTATAATATGAATATGAAAAATAAAGCCAAAAAACAAGGACTTAAAAAAATTGTGCGTTTGCATTCAATTTTTACCATGATTGTTCTTGGCCTGTATTTAACTCTAGCGTCAGTCTATGGCTTTGCCTTTATTTTTTCTGATATGCATGATAAATTTACGGCCTTAGCTGATAGCACCTTGATGATTACAGCTAAGGTTCTGGGTGCGCCAGTCAAACCGGTTGTTTCTGGTTCAGCTGTTTGCGCGAATGGAAAACTAAGCATTGATTTGGATTGGGCGGATGATGAAAACTCAGAAACATTTGCTATCGAAAGGGATGGCGCTACGCTGGTAACTGGTCTTGTGGATTCAAAATATTCTGACAGTGTTGTTTCTTTGAATACTACTTACAATTATGTTGTTACTGCTAATGGAATTATGGATCCAGGGCAAGCCACTTCAGAGTCAATTTCAGTAATAACTATGGAAGAATGCAAGGTTCCTTTGCCACCGCCAGCAGTTGGAGTAACGGCCTTTAATGATAAAAGCATTTTTAGCTATAAAGGCGTTCCTACGACAACCTTAAGAAGGCCGGCATTTTCTGGGACAACTAATATTCCGAATGCAGTGATAAAGATTGAACTGCACAGTGATCTTATTATTACCGCACAACTATCAGCTAATGCTGGGGGATATTGGGAGTGGTCGCCTTTAGTAGATATTCCAACTGGAGCGCATCAATTATCAATCACCGCGCAAGATCCATTGGATGTATTGCGAGAAGCTACCACAAGTTTTGATTTTGTGGTTGAAAAAAAATCAGAAAATGAGGATAAGAAACATAATGACAATAAAGACTCTCATTCAAGCTATTCAAATAATGGCAGGAATAATAATATTGGAAATAAAGAACAGAAAAATCCATTTGCTTTTACTTTAAACTTGCAAAACAATTCAATTTTTCAAGGGGATGATTTATTGGCAACTATGGGAATCCAAAATCTGCGAAGCGAATATTTTGGCACGGAAGCAAATGTCGAATATCGCATTTTTAATAACAAAGGAGTGAAGGTTTTTGAGTATGCAAAAAAGATAGTTTTGACTAAGGATGCGGCTATTGAACAAAATATTCAAGTGCCAAAATATCTCCAAGATGGGCAATATAAATTACAAGTTAATATCGCCTCGGATAAATATAATATTAGCCAGGAAAAAGATTTTACTGTCTTGCCGGTGCCATTTTTGAATCTAGGTGGGGGAACAGTTATGACTTATCCGGATTTTTTAAGTCGGCTGGGAATGATTAGTTTATGGCTGGTTGGTTCGCTGATTGTCTGGTTGCTTGTTTTCATGCGGGAATACTGGTTATATCTCCACGCTTGGCGGCATATTTCGGAAAGAAGTTTGGATCGATTGGGGTTATTTGGTTTGAGTAAAAGAAAGGGGGTGTCACATTAAATATGGAAAATATTTTTTTGGGAATTAATATTGTGACAATCGCCGCTTTGTTTTTTTCAATTATCTATACGGCCGGCGTGGTGTGGCGGGTAGAGATGGAGCTGGATATTTCTTATAAACTTTTTCTCATGGCTATTATCGCTTTATTGGTGGCGGAAGTGGCAGAGCTGTATTATGCGATTGATGGCGCGGTAAAAATTGCTCTGATTGTTAAATCGGCGCGGATGGTGTTTGCAATTTTTTTCTTAGCGGGAATTTTATTTATGCGCGATATTGTGCGAAAGCTAGATGGAGAAAAGAAAAAGTAAACTATTTAGAAATTAAAAAAGGCAATGCTTGGAAGCATTGCCTTTTTTCTAACCGCACGATGTGCGCTTAGAAGGAAATTTTTAGCCCGACCCCGGAAACGATTTCCGTTTCGCGATCGGACATACTGGTAAGAGGGGAACTAGCGGAAACGGTCGCATTGAGCGAAACTTTTTCCGTTAGGGCATAGTCGGCACTAACTTGATACCGACCAATTAGACCTTTATCCATTTCGTAAGGATTGTCATCAATAATAAGAGATGGTCCATGGGAAAGAGAAAGTTTTTCGCTGGCTTGCCAGGTATGTTCTACTCCGGCAGTAATATACGTACCATGATTACCAGCAAAGTTCTCGCCGACAACAACGGGCAACTCCACTTTAACTGAAGTGGATAATTTCTGCTCTGCTGTTAGCTCGGTGCTATAGCCAATTGTAACGTAGGGATTGATCGTGTCGAACTCCGTCTGCCATAAGTTGGCGCAGTCGAAGTAAGATACCCCTGCATCAATTGTGAATCCGCTTTCGCCGAGGTCGCCGGACCAGCCAATGGTCCAGTCAATTTCATTGCCGTAGTCCATGGTTTCTTCGCCATCCTCATTTTGACTAGAATGATCTCGCCAAGCCATGGAGTGCCAAATGTCGAAATAAATCCCACTTTTGAGGGTGGCGGTTATTTCAGTTTGTTGCACAGCTCCGGCATGGAATACTGCGCCGGCATTGCCAACATACTTTGAGAGCAGTTGAGTGGCAATGACGATGTCTACTGTGTCGGTGGCCTGAGCGACCGGTGTAGAAAGTAATCCTGCCAATACTGCAATAGAAATAATTTTCTTCATCTCTCCTCTCCTTGGTTGGTATGTAGTTTTTAAGGATCCGAGGATCCACTTTTTTTGAAATCCTATTGCACTCTTGCAACTTGCTATTGTAGCATAAAAATCAAATAAAGTCAATGGTAATGGATAAATATGCGCTTATTTAAGCAAAAATATTAAGTCTGGAGAATATTTTTAGGGATTAAATATTGGACGTTACCAGTTAAATGGCTTAAACTAAGTTAAAAGGAAGTTTAGCTTAAGTTATGGAAAAGCAATTGTTTCTAATTTTGCATAATATTCGGAGCGCCTATAACGTGGGGGCGATTTTTCGTTCGGCTGATGGGGCAGGAGTAACGAAGATATATTTATCCGGCTATACCGCCATGCCTTGCACAGCAGATAAAATTGATAAAACTTCGCCGGAAAAGATGATTGAAAAAACAGCCCTCGGAGCACAGCATAGCGTGGCTTGGGAGAAAATAGAAAATTTAGATGCGCTTTTGGAAAAATTAAAAAATGAAAATGTGCGCTTGGTTGGCTTGGAAAAAACAGACCAGGCGATAGAGATAAAAAAATATAGCCCAGCTTTTCCGATGGCTTTGATTTTGGGGCATGAAGTGGATGGGGTGACAAACGATATTCTAGAAAAATGCCAAGACGTCATTGTCATTCCGATGCGTGGCAAGAAAGAATCGTTGAATGTTTCTGTGGCGGCAGGCATCGCAATGTATGACTTGTTGAAATAATTTTAAGCCGAGCTTAAAATATACAATGGAAAAATCAGACAAACAATTGCTTACGGAATTTCTCGCTGGGTCAGATGCGTCTTTTGAGCAACTCGTGCAACGCTATTTAAAGCCGATTTATAATTTTCTCTACCAATTTACCAAAGACAAAGATACTTTAGACGACCTGACGCAAGAAACTTTTGTGAAGGCTTGGAAAAATTTGGAAAAATTTGACCGTAAAAAAAACTTTAAAACTTGGCTGTATACAATTGCGAAAAATACTGCTTATGACTATTTGAAAAAGAAAAAAACTGTGCCCTTTTCTTTTTTTGAGAATGAAGCGGGGAATAACCACTTGGAAAATATACCAGAAGAAAATCCTTTGCCGGATGAAATTGTTTTTAGAAAAGACTTGGAGAAAGATTTGGAAAAAAAGTTGCAAGCGCTTCCTGACAATTATCGCATTTTATTAATGATGCGCTACAAGGATGATTTTTCTTTGCAAGAAATTGCTGAGATTCTTAATTTACCCTACAACACTGTTAAAAGCCAACATGCGCGGGCCTTGGTTAATCTGAAAAAAACTTTCTAAACGTGAAGCTGTAGCAAAATAAATCCTTCCGCAGGGAGGGATTTTAAGTATTTTAAAAGTTATCCACAAGCGGGGATATTGACAGTGATATAGTTAGTGATAGAATATCATCAAGGAGGACTGCAGAACTCCAAATATAATTATTTAATTTAACTTATGCTTGAGGCATAGGTTCGACCCCACACTAACTTTACACATCACAAAAGTGATATTGGCCATAAGGCCGGTATAAAGTTAATGTTAGGGTGAAAAAACAAAATGGAACAACAACAACGCGCGCAACCAATTGCGCCAGTCCAAGACAAGGTTTTTTCCCAGATGATGAAGGCAGGAGGAAAGACCTATTTTTTTGATGTGAAAAAAGCCAGCAATGGCAGTAATTATTTAACCATAGCCGAGTCATATAAAAAACAAACTGGAGAAAAGGTGATTAATCGCTTACTGCTTTTCAAAGATCATTTTTCGGAATTCGCGGGAGCATTGAATGAGATGCAGAAATACTTGCAGTAAAGAAAATTTCAGCGGACTGTCTTACATTAGACAGTCCGCTTGTGTTAGAATGAGAAAACGAATAAAAAGACAAATATTTATCAAATAAAATGTTGGAAAAAAATCTAGAAAAATATTTTAAGTTCTCACAGTTTCGAGCAGGGCAAAAAGAAATCATTGAAAGTATTTTGCGCGGGGAAGATGTCGTGGCTTTGATGCCAACTGGCGGGGGAAAGTCTTTGTGCTATCAGTTGCCAGCAATTTTAAGTGAAAACATTACTATCATCATTTCGCCCTTAATTGCTTTAATGAAAGACCAAGTTGATGGCCTGGTTGCCCGAGGAATTCCCGCTACTTTTATTAATAGCTCTTTGGATGCAGGCGAAATCGAAGGTCGCTTGGAAGATTTGCGCGCGGGAAAAACGAAAATTCTATATGTGGCGCCGGAAAGATTTGCCAGTGCGGAATTTCGTCAGCTTTTTTCGACCTTGGAAATTTCTTTGTTTGCGGTGGATGAAGCGCATTGTGTTTCGCAGTGGGGACATGACTTCCGCCCGGATTATTTGGAAATTGGAAAATATATTAAGACTTTGAAAAAGCGTCCCTGTGTGGCGGCTTTCACGGCCACCGCGACGTCTGAAGTGAAGGAAGATATTATTCGGCGCTTAGATTTGCAAGCGCCACAAGTTTTTATTCGTGGTTTTGACCGGCCGAATATAAAATTTTTTTCCCAGTGCAATTTGAAGCCAACACAAAGATTGGAAGAAGTTTTGCGGATTGTGAAATCTTTGAAAGGGGCGGGCTCCGGGATTGTTTATGCGATCTCGAGAAAGGAAACAGAAAATATTGCTAAATATTTGAAAAGTCAGGACATTACGGCGCGGGCCTATCATGCTGGCATGAGTCCGGATGAGCGGGTGAAAATCCAAAACGATTTTATGGAAAATCGTTTCAAAGTGATTGTCGCAACAGTGGCGTTTGGGATGGGCGTGGACAAGGCCGATATTCGTTTTGTGATTCATTCTGGAATGCCGGGCAGTTTAGAAGGCTATTATCAAGAAGCGGGTCGTGCAGGTCGCGATGGTGAGCCGGCTTTTTGTGTCCTTTTGCATGGGAAGCGGGACGTGACTGCACATAAATATTTCATTCGCATTGATAAGCAAAACATGCAGGCGCAGGGTAAGAGCCAACAAGAAATTAATAAAGTTTTGGATATTAAGTATGCGCGCCTAGAAAACATTACTGATTATGCCACCGCTGATCGCTGTCGGCGAAGAATTATTTTAGAATATTTTGACGATCCAGATTTGGCTATGCACGAGGAGAATTGCAAAGGTTGTGATGTCTGCTTGAATTGGAAAAATACGGAAATTAAAAAAGTTCCCAAGCGGGTTAGTCGCGGAGTTAAAGGAAAAGAAGATTTAAGTGACACGATTCTAGAAACCGTGAATTTCTATAAGCAAGACTATTTGCCCGAGCAAATTGCTAAGATTCGCAGCCTTGGGGTGAGCACGATTTTCAATCATTTAATTTTATGGTATTTGGCCGGCGGGGAATTGCAAATAGAAAAATTTGTGAGCTATGAAGAAGAACAACAAATTTTACAAGCTTTGCCGGACGCGGGTAGTCCGCATATCTTGCGTGCTATTAAAGAGCAATTGCCTGAGAATATCAGTTACGAGCAAATCCGCATGATTATCGTCAAGCGACAAAAAAATAATAAATAAGATTTAATTTATTATAAAAACAAATATGGAGAAAAAATCAATATCCATTATTCCAGATGAAAGAATTACTGGCAAAATATTTTATATCCGTGGAAAGAAAGTTATGTTTGATCGCGATTTGGCAGAGCTGTATGGCGTAGAAACAAAAGTGCTTAATCAGGCGGTGAAAAGAAATGCAAAAAGATTTCCGGATGATTTTATGTTTAAGCTCAGTTTGGATGAAATGCTAAATTGGAAGTCACAAATTGTGACTTCCAGTGGGGACAAGATGGGATTGAGAAAACCATCGTCCGTATTCACTGAACAAGGAGTGGCAATGCTTTCGAGTGTTTTGAATAGCAATAGAGCAATTCAAGTAAATATCCAAATTATGCGGACATTCACGAAATTTCGCGAAATGCTTTCGACCCATAATGATTTACGCAATAAGATTGAAAAAATGGAAAAAGAAAATAAAGATAATTTCAAAGTCGTTTTCAAGGTAATTGCCAAGCTTATGGCGACTGAGCCCAAAGGCAAGGAGCTGAAAATAGTTGGGTTTGAGGAAGTGAATAAATAATGATTTTGTTAAAAACCTTTATTGTAGCCAAAAATCGCCAAAATAGCTTGACAAAATGGCTGTTTGGGTGTATAATAAACAATCAGTTCATTAAAATTCTAATTTGCGCTTCGCCACGGCAGAAAGGATTTTTTTACAAGAATTTTTTCTGCTGTGGCGAAACCGTGGTGGCCAAGCCTGACAGCATCTATGACGCACAATGTGTCCAGCTATGTTTTACAGAGATGTGAAATGTGGTAAAGCGCAGAAGTGCAGAAAAAAGGAGAGAAGCCATGAAAGAAGTATCACGAGGTCAAGCTCTGCAGATTGCGGCTCGAGTAGGAACCCAAGTCAACTGGGATGAGCTCAATGGTAGTCTTCTTCAAGCGGAAGTCATTGATCTTTCGCCAGAAGAATTTGGAAAGCGTCTCACTGCTTTCCTAAGAAATGGTTGCCGATTTGTTTTCGGCGATCCAAAATCCATTTCAACCAAGTCTTTTGACCCTGCTAAATTTATCGGCAAGGGTTGGACAATTTGGAAAGGGCCTGCTGATGGCGATGGTCTTTCGGG
>Ga0172380_10002051_pt1 | contig 32787 bp, 39 predicted proteins | sample Leawe162metaG_FD_119747 | JGI IMG/M metagenome (GOLD analysis project Ga0172380, IMG submission 119747) | Leachate microbial communities from a municipal landfill in Southern Ontario, Canada - Leachate well 162 metaG | ecosystem: Engineered > Solid waste > Landfill > Unclassified | place... | reverse complement strand
TTGTTACACAGTTGACGACAACGTCAGGTCTGGCCGCGCGTTAAGCAGGCATCAACAAACGCTGCCGGACGTCTCCTCATGAAAGTTCTCACGCGCACTACGCTGGCTCTCTTGCTCTGCCTTGGCTTGGGGCAGGCCCACGCCGACAAGGGGGATCGGCATCACGGGTATGGTCATCATGGGCACAGCAGTTTTGGCGTGTTCATCGGTGCCCCCTGGGGGCCGTGGGGCTATCCGCCACCTATTTACTATCCGCCACGGGTGATTGTCGTTCCAGCACCGGAGCCCCCGATTTACATTGAACAGGCGCCGATCAGCCGGGTCGATCAATACTGGTATTTTTGTCAGCAAAGCGGCGCCTACTACCCCCAGGTCAATCAGTGCCCAGGGGGCTGGATCCGCGTTCCTCCTCGCCCCTGATGCTGGGAATTTCCATGAAAAAATCGATCTGGCTGGGGCTTTGTGCCTGCCTGGCGCTATCCGCCTGCGTCAGCGTTCCGGCGGGGCCGAGTGTCCTCGTGCTGCCTGGTACAGGGCGTTCCTTTGACGAATTTCGCAGCGATGAAATGGCCTGCCGTGCGTACGCTATGGAGCAGAACGGCGGCGCCAGCGCGCAGCAGCGTTCGCGGGAGTCTGCAGCCACCAGTGCAGCGGTCGGCACGGCAGTAGGTGCTGTTGCCGGTGCCGCCGTAGGTGGCCATCAGGGGGCTGCGGTAGGGGCCGGTGCAGGTTTGGTGGTTGGCAGCATGGCTGGTATCGACAGTGGTCAGCAGTCGGCTTACGGTTCGCAGCGTCAGTATGACAACCTCTACATTCAGTGCATGTACGCCAAGGGGCACCGGGTGCCGGTACCTGCGGGCATGGCTGCTCGCAGTCCGGTGTCGGCAACAACGACACCTGCAAATATCCCGCCGCCACCTGCAGGCTTGCCGCCGGCACCCCCGCCGCGCTAAACGGGCGGGATGGCTGCCGGTGTGGACTATTTTCGGGGGCGACGGGTAGAAACGACCGTATTGGTCGACGCTCACGCCGTCGATCAGGCGGAATCGATGATTCTGCGGGGAGCGGCCGAAGCGGTCTGTCCGTCGGCGCTGTAGAGATCCTGACGATTGGCTTTGGCCAACAGGGCTTCCAGTGCTTCGGCATTGTTGTGCATACGCAGGCGAATCAGCTCGCCGTTAACGCGGTTCAATTCCTTGGCTTCTGCAGCCAGCGATTGCAGTTGTTCCCAGTGCTGGCGAACGGCCTTGTCGTTTGGCTGTTGCAGCAGCCAGGCCTCAATGCCGGCGCGGTCGGCTGCCAGACCATTTGCGGCTAAAGCAGCGTTGCGGGCCGTCGAAATAGGGGCAAGTTTGCCGACCGTCGCGGTCTTGCGCTCGACGATCTCCGGCAACAGTTCCGCATTGCCGAGCTTCAGCGCTTCCTGCTCTTCCTTGAGCAGCAACACAAAGGCCGACACAACATCGGCCTCTGCCGCAATTATCCCGGCCAGTGCAGTCATTGCCGCTGGCTTCAGGCCTTGCGTTGCGCCTGGAGCAGATCGCGTGCGGTATTTATCAGGCCATCAGCGATTGCATCGGCATTCACCGTGAAGCGGCCTTCGGAGATGGCCTGCTTGATTTCGGCGATGCGGGCGCTGTCGATCGGTGCGCCGCTGCTGGCACCAGCAAGCTGGGCGGAGGCCGCGCTGAGCTTGACTTCGGCGGCGCTGCCTGCGGAGGTGTCACTCGCAGTCACCTTTGGGCGGCTGCTGCTGACGGTGCCGGGGCCAACCGGCTTGAGGCTGCTATCTATTTTCACGGTTAAATCCTTGCGTGGGTTTCCAAGGGAAGTAACGGCACCCTTGGATAAAACTTTAGCATTATTTTTGCATCGCCCCGGTGTCAGGGCTGAATCTCGATGATTCCCCCAGGGCGGGCAATGCCACTGACCGTTTGGCCGTTGCCGGTACGGGCACGGGCCACCTGGCCTTCCGAGGCATTGTTGAGGGCCTTTCCCTCATTGCTGACGGCGAACCCGGGGCCCTTGGAAATCAGCCGGACGTCCTGTCCTTGTTGAACGACAAAGGGGGCGATCAGGATGTCGCTGCGCACCGGCTGGCCACTTCCGAGTCCGTTCTTGAGGGTTTTCCCGATACCCTGTTCCGGGGCGCTCAATACGCTGGGCGGCATGTTGGTAAGGTCGCCCTGGCGTACGGCGAGGTCGGTGGAGGTCAGTGGCTGCCCGGCGGCAAGGGGGCGTACCGTCACCACGTAGCTGCCGGTAATGCGGATTTGAACAGGAACATAAACTGTCCAGTTTGCTGGACCCAGGCAGCGTACCCCGACCGTCGACTTTCCCCACAGGCGGCTGCCGGGCAAGGTAAAAGGCTCCATCGCGGAACAGGGGGCGAGTTGCGTACGTGGATCGAGCGTGCCGACGCTGGTCGTCACCTTGCCGGGCAATCCCTGTGTTTGCGAGTGCAGATACTGCTCGACGGTGGCGGTCACCAACTCGTTGGACAGTGCAACGGGGGGGAAGAAGGCCAGACAGAGGAGCGCGGCGGGTGCTGGGTGAAACCTCGATTTATTCATGAGCCGTATTCTGCCCGATGCAGCGGCAGGGTGAAACCGGCAGGCACAGGTTGTGGTCGGCAATTATTGCCGCAAAGCACGTGTTTTTGACCTTGCATCCCCTGAATAACACGTTTTCTGATCATGGCACGGTTTTCGCTCATTAGCAGTCATACGCAAACGGAGTGCCCAGCATGGCCAGCAAGATCGACAACCTACTCGCTTTCCACCACCAGGCGCTGAGCCTGCGGGCACATCGTCAGCAGGTTCTGGCCGGCAATATTGCCAACAGTGATACACCAAACTACAAGGCCCGCGATATCGACTTTGCCTCGGCGCTGAAAAATGCCGTGGCTGGTCGTAGTGGCGAGGGCGTGGCGCTGGCGCGTACCTCGGATCGGCATATCAGTGCCGGGGCCGGTGGCGGTCCGGCGCCCTTGCTCTACCGCAAGGAAACGCAGGCGTCCGTTGATGGCAACACCGTGAATATGGACGTTGAGCGCTCTCAGTTTGCCGAAAACGCCATTTTCTATGAGGCGGGTGTCTCGTTCATCAGCGGCAAACTGAAGACCTTGATGTCCGCCGTTCAGGGGCAATAATCATGAGCGTATTCAATGTCTTTCATATCGCCGGCAGCGCGCTGACGGCGCAGTCAGCCCGGCTCAATGCCGTTGCTTCGAACATGGCCAATGCCGACAGCGTTGCTGGCCCGGACGGCAAGCCCTATCGCGCCAAACAGGTCGTTTTCGAAGCGACCGCGATGGGCGGCGGTGCGGCACAGGGCGTTCGCGTGCGACAGGTCGTCGAGGATGCTTCACCGCCACGCATGGTTTACGACCCGCGCAGTCCGTCGGCTGATGCACAAGGCTACGTGGCGATGCCGAATGTGAATCCCGTCGAGGAGATGGTCAATATGATTTCTGCCTCGCGCTCGTATCAAACCAACGCCGATGTAATGAATACGGCCAAAACGCTGTTGCTGCGCACCTTGCAGATCGGCCAGTAAAAGGAGTTTGACCATGGCAACCGTGCAATCCACCTCGACCAATACCGCAGCCGATGTTTTTGCTTCCTTTGGCGGCACAACATCAGCGGCCAAGAACGTCAACTCTGCGGAGGAGATGCAGAATCGCTTCCTCAAGTTGTTGACAACGCAGTTGCGCAACCAGGATCCGTTGAATCCGATGGAAAACGCCGAGATGACCAGCCAGCTGGCACAGATCAATACCATCAACGGCATCGAGAAAATGAATTCGACGCTGGGCAGGATGCTGGAAATCTACGACAGCGGGCAGAGCATGCAGGCGGCAGGATTGATCGGCAAACATGTGCTGGTGGCCGGCAATACATTGCCGCTTGCCGGTGGGCAAGCCCTTGGCGGCGCCTTGCTGCCCGAAGCTGCTGATGAGGTGACGGTGAGTGTGCTGGACGGCTCCGGCAACCTGTTGCAGTCCCAGCAACTGGGCCCGCGCTCAGCCGGAAACGTTGCATTCAGCTGGGATGGCAAGAAAGCCGATGGCACCCAGATGGCCGATGGCAGCTATACCTTCCGGGTTGAAGCCGTGCGTGGTGGCAAGAAGGTCGAAGCGACGGCACTGCAGGTTGGCATGGTTAATGCTGTTATCAGAAGCAATGGCGGTTTCCTTCTTGATCTGGGCGCACAAGGTAACGTCGCCTACAAGGATGTTCAGCAGATTATCTAAGCAGGAGAAAGAAAATGTCTTTCCAGCAAGGTTTGAGTGGTCTCAATGCATCGTCCAAGGCGCTTGATGTCATCGGCAACAACGTTGCCAATGCCGGGACTGTCGGTTTCAAGGCGGCGAGTGCCCATTTCTCCGACGTTTTTGCTGCGTCTCTTTCTGGTGCAGGTGCCTCGCAGGTCGGTATCGGCGCCTCGATGTCTGCTGTGCAGCAGCAATTCACGCAAGGCAACATCACGACGACGAATAATCCGCTCGATATTTCGATCAACGGCGGTGGTTTTTTCCGTATCAGCCAGAACAATGCCATTACCTTCACACGTAATGGACAGTTCCACCTGAACAACGAAGGTTATATCGTCAATGACAAGGAGCAGCGTCTCACCGGTTATCCGGTCGACAACAACGGTAACGTCGTACCTTCGACTCCGGTGGAGATGCAGCTTTCAGCAAGCCAGATTCCTCCGCGTGCCACCAGTGACCCGCTGTCGGGAGATCTGAATGCGGTGGTCAACCTCGATTCGCGCGAGAGTAATCCAACGGTTGGACCATTCAACTTTGCCAACCCGCTGACTTACAATTTTTCGACCGGTTTGTCGGTCTACGACACCTTGGGTGTGTCGCATACGCTGACCACTTATTACGTGCGCACGGGGGCTGGTGCATGGAACGTGCATTCGACACTGGATGGCGCTACGCCACAGCTTGTCGGCGCCCTTGCCTTCAACGCCTCCGGTGCGCTGACAAGTGGTCCGACCTACGCATTGCCAAGCTACGCCCTGACCACCGGCGCGACTTCTCCGTGGTCACCGGGTACGGTCGATTTCACCGGCTCCACCCAGTACGGCAGCACCTCCGGCGTCGATCGTTTGACCCAGGGCGGCTTCACTGCCGGTAGTCTCTCGGGGATTTCGGTGGGTTCCGATGGCGTCATTCAAGGGCGTTACAGCAACGGTCAGACACGTAATCTCGGTCAGGTTGCCCTGGCAAACTTTGCGGCGCCGACTGGCCTGGTCAATCTGGGTGGCAATCAGTGGGCCGAGTCGTCGGTCTCCGGGCCGCCTCTGGTTGGCGCGCCGGGTTCGGGCAGTATGGGCGTGCTCAATTCGTCCTCGGTCGAAGAATCGAACGTCGATCTGACCGCAGAATTGGTGTCGATGATTACCCAGCAGCGTAACTATCAGGCCAGCGCGCAATCGATCAAGACGCAGGATCAGGTCATGCAGACGCTGGTTAACCTGCGCTGATAGCCGACAACAGCAATAAGGGACGAGGGCGATGGATCGGTTGATCTACACGGCGATGAGCGGTGCCAAGCAGGCTTTCCTGCAGCAGGCCGGCGTTGCCAACAACCTCGCCAATGCCAGCAGTACCGGCTACCGCGCCATGGAACACAAGTTCCGGGCTGTCCCGGTACAGGGCGGTGAGCTGCCCACGCGCGTCTTTACGGTAAACGCAGCCGTTGCCGATACCTTCGACCAGGGGCCACTGATGGCGACCGGGCGCCCGCTCGATGTTGCCGTCCAAGGGGCCGGCTGGATCGCCGTTGAAACCCCCGGCGGCGAAGCTTACACCCGCAATGGCGCCTTCCAGACCAGTCCCGAAGGGCAGTTGCAAACGGCTTCTGGCCTCAATGTGCTGGGCGATGGCGGACCGATAGCCATTCCGCCCGACAACCGCGTCAGCATTGCGACAGATGGCACGGTATCGGTTGTGCCTTTGTTTGGTACGCCGAACAACTCGAATCCGGTTGGCCGCATCAAGCTCGTCAATCCACCGGAAAACGAGCTGGTACGTGGTCCGGACGGGCTTTTCCGACTGAAGAGCGGGGAAGCGGCCGAGGCCGACGCCAATGTGAAGGTGGCGCCGGAAACGCTGGAAGGCAGCAACGTGAATAGCGTCGATGCCATGGTCAGCCTGATTACGCTGGCGCGGCAGTTCGAAATGCAGGTCAAGATGCTGCAAAACGCGGATGCCAATGCGCGTTCCGCTGCGCAGATTATTTCGATGAACCGATAGGATAATTAAATGATCCGCTCACTCTGGATCGCACGCACCGGCCTCGATGCGCAGCAGACACAACTGGACGTTATCGCCAACAACCTGGCGAACGTATCCACTAACGGTTTCAAGCGCGGTCGGGCCGTTTTCGAGGATCTGTTGTACCAGACCATGCGCCAGCCGGGGGCCCAGTCGTCGCAGCAGACGCAGGTTCCATCCGGCTTGCAACTGGGTACGGGTACGCGAGCGATCTCGACGGCACGGCTGCATACGCAAGGCAGTCTGCAGCAGACGGGTAACGGCCTCGACATGGCCATCAACGGCCCCGGTTTCTTTCAGATCACCTTACCGGATGGCACGATTGCCTACACTCGCGACGGCTCGTTCCAGAAGGATAATCAGGGGCAGATCGTCAACTCCAGCGGCTATCCCTTGCAGCCGGCAGTCACCATTCCTGCTGATGCCCTGAGCTTGACCATCTCGAATGACGGCGTTGTCAGCGTCACCCAGCCGGGTACGGCTGCCGCAACCCAGGTGGGTACCATCCAGGTGGCCACCTTCATCAACCCGGGTGGTTTGCAGAGCATGGGTGAGAACCTCTATCTCGAAACGGCCTCCAGCGGCGCGCCTACCCCGAATACGCCGGGCCTTAACGGTGCCGGGGTCGTCAATCAGTTCTATGTCGAGACTTCCAACGTCAATGTGGCGGAAGAACTGGTTTCGATGATCCAGACGCAGCGTGCCTACGAATTGAACTCAAAGGTAGTGTCGACCTCGGACGCGATGCTCGGGCGATTGACGCAGCTGTAAGGAGAATTTCCATGAAAACCCGCACATTTGCCGTTCTGCTGGCCTTCGCCGCCGCAGTTCTCGCGGGCTGCCAGTCGGTACCGCCGACCAATGTTCATCAACCGATGAGCGCGCGTCCTGCGGCCCGTGCCGACAACCTTGCCAATAGCAACGGGGCCATTTTCAATGCTACCTCGTCGCGGCCGTTGTTCGAGGATAGGCGCGCACGCTATGTCGGCGATACGCTGACCATCAATATCACCGAGAACACTTCGGCATCGACGAATTCGAGCAGTTCGGCGAACCGGGCGAGCGAAATTGAGGCCGCAGTACCAGTGGTGTCCGGATTGCCGGGCAAGAATCTGCAGGGTATTGCCTTGGCGGCAGGGACATCGAACGATTTTTCCGGCAAGGGGGCTTCGGCAGCCAAGAATGTCTTTACCGGGACCATCACGGTGACGGTCATCGAGGTTCTGGAGAACGGAAACCTCCTTGTTTCAGGAGAAAAGCAGGTCGCGATCGGCCAGGGGCAGGAGTACATCCGCCTCTCCGGCGTCGTTAACCCCAGCTTCATTACGGCCACGAACACCATCGCCTCTTCGCGCGTTGCCGATGCTCGCGTTGAATACAAAGAGAGCGGCTATATCAGCGAGGCGCAGGTTATGGGCTGGCTGGCACGATTCTTTCTTACCTTCCTGCCATTCTGATCAGAAACATGATGGAGACAGGAAATGGACGGAGTCAGCGGCAGCGTTGGCAGTGGCATTAGCGGCATAGCCGGCAAATATCTGCGCCAGGCGGCAATCCTTGCCTGTCTGCTACCGGCATTCGGTAGCCTTCCCGCCCACGCCGAGCGCATCAAGGATCTGGCCTCGGTTCAAGGGATTCGCCACAACCAGTTGATCGGCTATGGCCTGGTCGTCGGTCTGGACGGCAGCGGTGACCAGACGACGCAAACCCCCTTTACCACGCAGGCCATGCTCAACATGCTGTCGCAGATGGGCGCCAATCTGCCGCTGGAAACCGCCAGCACCATTCAGTTGAAGAACGTCGCCGCAGTCATGGTGACTGCCAGCCTTCCAGCATTCTCGCGGCCGGGGCAGGGGATCGATGTCACCGTTTCCTCGGTCGGCAACGCCAAGAGCTTGCGCGGTGGGACGCTGTTGATGACCCCGCTGAAAGGCGCCGATGGCCAGGTCTACGCAATGGCCCAGGGCAACATCCTGGTCGGTGGTGCCGGCGCCTCGTCCGGCGGCAACAAGGCCCAAGTCAATCACCTGTCGGCTGGCCGGATTGCCGGCGGTGCTACGGTCGAGCGCTCCGTTCCGACGCCTGTCGGACAAGGTCAGTATGTCCACTACGAACTCAATCAAACCGATTTTGGTACAGCCAAGCGTATGGTCGAGGTGATCAACCGTGAGATGGGCCCGGTTGCCGAAGCGCTGGATGGCCGGCGTATCCGGGTCATGGCGCCGGAGTCCAGCGATTCCCGCGTGTCGTTCATGGGCCGGGTCGAGAACCTCGAAGTTCAGCCGATGCAGTCGATTGCCAAGGTGGTTGTCAATCCGCGCACGGGGTCGGTAGTCATGAATCAGGCAGTAACACTGCAAAATTGTGCTGTCGCCCATGGCAATCTCTCCGTTGTCGTCAGCTCCGACCCGAGCGTTAGCCAGCCGGGGGCACTTTCCGGTGGGCAGACGGTCGTGACCAACCAGACTGATATCCAGATCAAGCAGGATGCGGGCGCCTTGATGAATGTGAAAGCAGGCGCGAACCTGTCGGATGTCGTCAAGGCACTGAATGCGCTCGGTGCGAATCCACAGGATCTGCTGGCAATCCTGCAGGCAATGAAGGCCGCCGGTGCATTGCGTGCCGACCTTGAAATAATCTAAGCCGGGCTGCCTGTCATGAAACCGGACGACGTCACCAACCATCGCTTTGTCCTCGACATGAAGTCGGCGCAGGATCTGCGCGCCAAGTTCAAGCAGGATCCGCAGGCTGGTATCAAGGAAACTGCCAAGCAGTTTGAAGGCATGTTCCTGCAGATGGTGATGAAAAGCATGCGTGACGCGACACCTGCCGATGGACTTTTCAATAGCGATGCCACCCGTTTCTACAACACCGTACTCGACCAGCAGTTGTCGCAGCAGTTGGGCGCCAGCGGACAGATCGGATTTGCCCGTCAGATAGAGGCCCAGTTGGGCCGCCTGATAGCGCAGCCAGCGGCCGGGCAGGTTCCGGAAGCCGCTGCTGTTGCCAGCCTGCGAATCTCAGGCCGCCAGGCGGTGCAGCCTGCCGGTTCGATTCAGGGAGCGGAAAGGATTGCCGCCTCGGCTGTCTCCACGATTGCCGCTTTGCCTGCCGATAGTGCTTCGGCACCGATTTCAGAAGGTGCGCGCGATTTTGTTAACCGTGTCTGGCCACATGCTGTCGAGGCCAGTCGTTCAACCGGTGTCCCGGCCCATTTTCTGGTCGCCCATGCGGCGCTGGAGACCGGCTGGGGCAAGAGCGAGATCCGCCGGCCGGATGGCTCAAGCAGCCATAATCTCTTTGGAATCAAGGCGGGGCGCAGCTGGCAGGGGGCCTCAGTCGAAGCCGCAACCACCGAATACGTCGATGGGGTTGCCCAGCCAGCCAAGGAAAAATTCAGGGCCTACGCCTCTTACGCGGATGCTTTCCGCGATTACGCCAGTCTGTTGGCCAACAATCCGCGTTACGCCGGTGTTGTCGGGCAGCAGGATGGCACGGCCTTTGCTCGTTCACTTCAACAGGCGGGTTATGCCACTGATCCGATGTATGCCGAGAAGCTCTCGCGCATCATCTCCGGCAGCACCCTTCGCCAGGCACTGGTCAGTTAGCAACTTCGCAACAGCGGTCGCAGGCCAGACCTAAACTAAACGGCGTTGTAGCCGTTAATACATGGAAGAAGAGGTTACTCCATGAGCGCAGGACTTATCAGTGTAGGTACCACAGGCATTCGGGCTGCGCAGCTGGGCCTGATGACGGCTCAACACAACATCACCAATGCCAATACGCCAGGATTTACACGGCAGCGAATTATTCAGACGACCAACGCCCCCGTGGCGACTGGTTCGGGTTTCGTCGGGCAGGGGACAAACGTTTTCAGTATCGAGCGCCTCTACAGCCAGACACTGGTGAACCAGGTCAACACCGCACAGGCAAATGTCGGTGGGCTTGAACAGTATTACACCCAGATCAAGCAGATCGACAACCTGCTGGCCGACCCCAATTCGGGGCTGTCGCCGGCCTTGCAGGATTTTTTCCGGGGTGTGCAGTCGGTCTCTGCCAATCCGTCGATGCTGGCCGCGCGCCAGTCGATGATTTCCTCTGCCGAAGCGCTGGTTGCGCGCTTCCAGAGTATGGAAGTGCGCATGAATGAGTTGTACGAAGGGGTTGGGGCCGAATTGAAGGCTACGGTCGACACCATCAATTCCTACGCGCAGCAGGTCGCCGAACTTAACCAGCGCATTGTGCTGGCACAGGCGGCCAGTACTTCGCCCGCCAACGACCTGCTCGATCAGCGTGACCAGCTGGTGAGCGACCTCAACCAACTGATTGGTGTAACTGCGCGTGTTGATAGTGACGGTAGTTACAACATTTCCTTCGGCAACGGGCTACAGCTCGTGGTCGGTAATCAGGTCACGAAATTGGCGGTACAAGCTTCCTCTACAGATATTACGCGGATGGTTGTCGGTATCGTAACGCCGGGCGGTGTGCAGGAATTGCCGGAAAACATGCTGACCGGCGGCAGCCTGTCGGGTCTGTTGCAATTCCGCAGCGAGACGCTGGATCGCACAACCAATGACATTGGCCGCATTGCCGCAACCCTCGCCCTGACCTTTAACGCGCAGCACGGTCTTGGGCAGGATTTGCTCGGGCAGGTGGTTGGCGAAGGCTCCTTCGTTGCCGGCTTCTTTACCGTATCGGATCCTCAAGTCTTGGCGAACAGCCTCAATACAGGCGGCGCCACGCTTTCCTCGACATTTGTGACGCCGCCCCCGGTCAATGCGGCAACAGAAAATTTCTATACGAACCTGACCAACTCCGACTACCGTCTGGTGTTTGCCGGTGGTAACTACACCCTGACCCGGCTGAGCGATAACCAGCAGTGGACCGATGCCTCGCTGGCCAATTTGTCCACCACCATTTCGGCAACGGAGGGAATTCAGTTGTCGATGGCGGGTGCGATGAATGCGGGCGACAATTTCCTGATTTCACCGACACGATTCGCCGCACGGAATATCGGCGTTAACGATACGGTTGCTGCCGATCCCCGGCTGATCGCGGCGGCAATGCCGTTGCGCACGGCACCTGGTTCGACAAATAGCGGCACCGGGCAGATTTCTGCCGGGGCTTCCGCACTTGGCTTTACCAGCACCTCGATCCCTGTCGGCGGTGTCTCCATCGGTTATACGTCGGGTGGTGCCCCCCTGCCAGCAACGGGTTTGTTGAATTTTCCAGCGGGTTTCCCGGCGGTCGGTACGATTTCAGTTACTGCGGGTGGTGTAACGACCTCCTACCCCGCCGGTTCTTCGGTTCCCTACAATCCATCGACGGGAGCAACGTTTACCGCTGCCGGCATGAAGTTCACGATCACGGGAACCCTGAACAATCTGGATAGTTTCAGCATCGCGCGCAATCAGGCGGGCGTTTCGGATGGCCGTAACGCGCTCGCCTTGGGCAAGTTGCAGACCCAGAGTACCGTAGCCGGCGGTTCTGCGAATTACCAGGGGGCCTATGCCCGTCTGGTCAGCGACGTCGGCAACAAGGCGCGGGAAGTCCAAGTGACCGGTCAAGCCCAGTCGGCGCTGCTCAAACAGGCACAAAATGCCCGCGACTCCCTGTCGGGGGTCAACCTTGATGAAGAAGCCGCCAATCTGCTTCGCTATCAGCAAGCCTACCAGGCATCGGCCAAGGCACTCGACATCGGCAGCAAGCTGTTCGATGTGATCCTGTCGCTGCGTTCCTGATCGGAGACTATCATGCGTATCAGTACCAGCCAGATCTATGACTCCGGGGTGCTCGGCATCCAGCGCAATCAGCAGGGTTTGTTCCACCTGCAGAATCAGTTGTCATCAGGGCGGCGTGTGCTCACACCCGAAGATGATCCGGTCGCTGCGGCGCAGGCGCTGGTCGTGACGCAGTCCAAGGATATCAATGCCCAGTACGTGGAAAATCAGGGGAATGCGCGTGCACAGCTGGGGCTGGTTGACGCAAATCTCACTTCACTGACTGATCTGCTGCAGGGAGCGCGCGAACGCGCTGTTGAAGCAGGTGGAAATCTTACGGACGCACAGCGTGGATTCATTGCGACCGATCTGCAGTTGAAACTCAATGCGATGGTGAATCTGGCCAACACCGATGACGGTACGGGGCAGTTCATGTTTTCCGGCTATCAGGGGGCAACGTTGCCGTTTGCCATCGACGGTTCAAGCGCTGCGGTGCCGCCTGCCGCTGAGCCACCGGTCGTCTATTTCGGCGACGAGGGCGAGCGACTACTTCAGGTCGGTGCTTCGACAAAAATGGCCGGAAACGTTTCCGGCGCCGAATTGTTCATGTCGATCCGCTCGGGCAACGGGACTTTTGCAACTGCCGTGGCTGGGAATTCCGGTGGTGGCATCAACCAGGGCTCGGCCATTATTGATAGCGGCTCGGTTACCAATCGTGCGCAGTGGGATGCGGGGATCAGTGCGCATGGCGGCTTCCAGATCGAGTTCTCGATGGGCGGCGGTGGGTTGGAATATCAAATCTACGAAACAAATCCGCCGAACGCCGCGATGCTCACTGCACCCGTGCCGTTTGTGCCTGGTCAGGCAATCCCCTTGGAAAAGACGACTGCACCAGCCGCTGCTTTTGGCGCGCAGGTTGTAGTTAGCGGAACGCCTGTGGCAGGGGATCGTTTTACCGCGACACCCAGCCCTAATCAAAGCATGTTCAAGACCTTGCAGAACCTGATTGGCGTCTTGCAGACACCGGTCAACGCGACGTTTACGAAAACAGAGCTGACCAACCGGATCAAGGCCGAAATCTCCAATCTGGACGGTGCACTGAACAACCTGGCGCGCGTTCGCGCCGATGTCGGGTCGCGAATGAATACACTGGATTCGCTAACCAGTGGTGCCAAGGACCTCGATCTTCAGTACAGCACGGAGCTCTCCGCGCTGCAGGATCTGGACTACGTTGCAGCGCTGTCGAATTTCAACCAGCAACAGGTGCAGCTCGAAGCCTCGCAGAAATCCTTTGCCGAGATTTCCCGTTTGAGTCTTTTCAATATCCTATGAGCTTGCAGCGCATTGCTTTTCTGGCAGCGGGTCTGTTGATCGGCCTATCCGGCTGCACTTCGGTTCCGCCGAATATTCCACCGAGCGGCTCGATCATTCCCGGTGACGGCAAAGTTCAGGTCACCCCCAGCGTTTCCTATACCTACGAGGAGTTGGTGATTGCTCCGGCAGTGGCCTGGTCGTTGAAGGGGATACTGGAAAATTCACTGGATCAACTGGAAATTTTCCAGCAGCCGCTGATTCTCTATTTTGTCTACCAACCGTTTGCGCCGAACTGGACAATCGAAGAGGCGAAACTGGACGACAAGACCTACTATCTGCGTCTTCAGGCCAAACGCTTTCGCATCGGTGGTGATGGCGAAGCGATGATGGTCCTCAAGCGCCGCGCATTGCAATTGCAGCATGAGCGCGGGTATACGGGCTATCGGGTTCTCGACTACAGCGAAGGCATCGAATCGAGCACGCCCATCTCGCAGCGCTATTCGCAGGGAATTGTCCAGTTGGTGCGGGCCGACGCTTCGTCCGCGCGCTGAACCGGCGAGCGGCGATCAACGCGCCATAACGAAGTAGCCGAGCATCGAGCGCAGGCCGTGCTCGAAAAGCTCGGTCAGCGGGCCAGCCAGATAGCTCAGGCTGAGAATAAGCACGACGAACCCCGCGATCAGCGTCAGCGGAAAACCGATGGCGAAAATGTTGAGTTGCGGTGCCGCCCGTGTCAGTACGCCCAGCGCGACGTTGGTAATAAGTAATGCACTGACGATCGGTAGCGACAGCATCAGCCCTGAAGAGAAAATAATCGCGCCGGCATGGGCAAGATTTGACCAGCTGTCCGCCGCAACAAATCGGCCGCCGATGGGGATGGCATTGAAGCTTTCGGCAAGGGTTGCCAGAATCATCAAGTGCCCATTGATGGAGAACAGGACCAGCAGGCCGAGTAGCGACATGAAATTGCTCACAACCGGTGTCTGCGAGGCATTGTCCGGGTCGTAGAAAGTCGCAAACCCCAAGCCCATCTGCAACCCGATGACTTCGCCGGCATAATCGATTGCCGCGATGGTCAGGCGCATGGCGAAACCCATCGCCGTGCCAATCACCATCTGTTGCGCAATCATCATCAAGCCAGCGCCAGAAGATGGCGATACAGCAGGTATCGGCGGCAGCGCAGGGCCCAGTGCCAGCACAATCGCCAGTCCAAGCATCAGCTTGCTGTTCCTCGGGATCGACGCGTTGGAAAATGGCGGGGCTGCGGCAATGAGGCCGAGAATCCGGGCGAGAGGGAAAAAGAAGGCTACGATCCAGGCGTCGAGTTGCGCGCTGGTAAAGGAGATCATCCGACCATCCCCGGTATGGCATCGAACAGCCTGCGGATATAGTCGATCATCAGTTGCAGCATCCACGGCCCGGCAAAAATCAGCGTGATGAACATGACGACCAGGCGAGGAATGAATGACAGCGTCGACTCGTTGATTTGCGTCGCCGCCTGAAAAACGCTGATGATCAGGCCGGTGATCAGGGCCGCCATGAGCATCGGCGCCGAGACGAGCAAGGTCATCTCCAGCGCTTGCCGTCCAAGTTCCATGACGGTCTGCGGCGTCATGTGGCGAAACTCTGCACTAACGACCCGACGATGAGGTGCCAACCGTCGACCAGAACGAAAAGCATCAGCTTCATCGGCAGCGAAACCATGACCGGCGACATCATCATCATCCCCATGGACATCAGTACGCTGGCGACCACCATGTCGATGACCAGAAAGGGGATGAAGATGATGAAGCCTATCTGGAAGGCGGTTTTCAGTTCGCTGGTGATGAAGGCCGGGATGAGGATGCGCATTGGCGTATCTTCCGGCTTCTCGATCGTCTCAATCCGGGCCAGCCGAGCGAACAGGCCGATATCGGCTTCGCGGGTCTGCTTGAGCATGAAGCCCTTGATGGGTACAGACGCCCGGTCGACAGCCTGTTGAAAGCTGATCCGGTTCTCCGACAGGGGCAGGTAGGCTTCGCTGTAAACACGGTCCAGAACCGGCGCCATGACGAAAAAAGTGATGAATAGCGAGAGTCCGATGAGCACCTGGTTCGGCGGCGAAGTCTGGGTGCCCAGCGCGTGGCGCAGCAGCGAGAAGACAATGATGATCCGCGTGAAGCCCGTCATCATCAATACGGCAGCGGGGATGAAGGTGAGTGACGTCAGCGTCAGCAGCGTCTGTATCGATAGTGTCCACGTCGTGCTGCCGCCGGGCCCCGGTGCACTGGTCAGGGCGGGGAGTGCGGCCTGGGCCAATGTCTCTGTCGGAACCAGTACCAGCGTGACCAGCAGGGCGAGCAAGGGCCAGGCATGCTGGATCGGCTTATTGTTTGGCGTCATTGCGTTGTTCCCGAAACTGTTTCAGCCATTGGCCAAACTGCCCAGACTCTGCCGTTTCGACAGGTAGGGATCCTTTTGGCAATGTGTGCAGCGTGCGAATTTGTCCAGGGGCGACGCCGACGATCAGCCAGGTGTTCTCGACCTCAACCAGGATGATGCGCTCGCGGGCGCCGACGGTCAGCGAACTGAGGATCTGCAGCGGCCCGTTGCTCGCCATGAAAGCCTTGCCACCGTTGACCTTGCGCAGCAGCCAGGCGGCACCGACAAAAAGGCCGAGAATCAGCGCCAGACCCGCTACGGTCTGCATCATCGTGGCGAAAGAAACGCCTGGCGGGGGCGGAGGGGCTTCCGCAGCGAGGGCGGCGATAGGTGCCAGCAGCAGCAAGGCGCCCAGCCGGCGAGGAGAAAAACAGGAAAATAAGAAAGATAGGCTCACGGGGCCCTATCTTAAAGCAAGGCGCCCCGTGAACAAACCCGGAAATTAACGACCGAGTTTCCGCATCCGTTCAGATGGGGTGATGATATCGGTCAGGCGAATGCCGAATTTTTCATTGACGACAACCACTTCACCTTGGGCGATGAGTGTGCCGTTTACCAGCACATCCATCGGCTCGCCCGCCATCGCATCGAGTTCAACAACCGAGCCATGTGCCAACTGCAGCAGATTCTTGATGGCCAGCTTGGTGCGGCCCAACTCAACGGTGATTTGAACCGGGATGTCGAGAATCATGTCCAGTTCGTTCATTACCGAACCCTTGGCCGGATCTCCACCAAAATTCTGGAATATCTGGGCTGCTGCCGGCACGGCGGCCGGCGCGGCAGCGGTCGATTCGGCAATCGCCTGTTCGGCCATCGCAGCTGCCCAGTCGTCCTCGCCCACGGCATCTTCAGTGGCGGCAGTGCCGTTGTTTTCAGTGTCTTCAGCCATGGTTTTCCCCTTGCATCGAGTCCTGCTTCTCTGAAGCGATAAATCGTTCTATCTGAATCGCGTACTGTCCTTGCTGCTGCCCAAATTTGCACTCCAGCAACGGTACACCATCGACCGTGGCGATGATGGCATCTGGAATGTTCACCGGGATGACATCGCCGACCTTCATTTTCTGTATTTGTCCCAGCGTCAGGGCAGCGTGCGTCAGCTCCGCCGTCAGTTCAACCTCGGCGCTCTGCAATTGCTTCCTCAGTGTGGTGATCCAGCGCTTGTCGGTAGACAACTGGTCACTCTGCATGCTGCTGTAGAGGACGTCGCGAATCGGCTCCATCATCGAATACGGGAAACAGATGTGCATTTCCGCTGCCGAGCCACCAAATTCGATCGAGAAGGTTGTCGATACGACGATTTCAGAAGGTGTGGCGATATTCGCGAACTGGGAATTCATCTCGGAGCGGATGTATTCGAACTTCAGATCGTGCACCGGCTTCCAGGAGCGTCCGTACTCGGTAAAAACTACATCGAGCATCCCCTGGATGATGCGCTGCTCGGTCTGCGTGAAGTCACGCCCTTCAACCCGTGTGTGGAAACGCCCGTCGCCGCCGAACATGTTGTCGACCACCAGAAAAACCAGGTTCGGATCAAAGATGAACAGGCTGGTGCCGCGCAAAGGCTTGGCCGAGACCAGGTTGAGGTTGGTCGGTACAACCAGATTGCGAATGAATTCGCTGTATTTCTGGACCTTGATCGGGCCGACCGAGATTTCGGCATTCCGGTGCATGTAGTTGAACAGGCCGATCCGCAGGTAGCGGGCAAAGCGTTCGTTGATCAACTCCAGCGTGGGCATGCGCCCACGAACGATCCGCTCCTGCGTGCCGAGGTTGTAGTTTCTCGGGCCGCTGCCTTCTTCCTGGCTAACTTCCGGTTCGTCAGTATCCCCGGTGACGCCCTTGAGGAGGGCGTCAACTTCATCCTGGGAGAGGAAATCCTGCGACATGGCGTTTTACTGAATGATGAAGGAAGTGAAAAGCACTTCCTTGATGGGGTCTTCCGCCGCTTGCTTGCCCTTGACGGGTTCGCTCGGGCCGATAACCGTGTTGATGCTTTCCTTGATCTCTTCCGCAAGCTGTTCCTTGCCTTCGCGCGGGGCGAGTTCAGAAGGTTTCTTGGACGAAAGGATCAGCATGATCTTGTTGCGCAGCTTCGGCATGTGGATCTTGAGTTTTTCACCCACGGCGGCATCTTCGGCCTCAACGTTGATAGTGACCTGGAGATACTGGTCGCCCGTTTCGGGAACGAGGTTAACGGTAAAAGGCTCCATCGGGATGTAAACTGGGACAACTTCCTTGCCGCCCTTCTTCTTGGCACTTTCCTTTTCGACCGCAACCTCTTCTCCTTCGGCCGGATCGCTGCTCTTCTTGAGCATGAAAAAGGCAGCCGCCCCGCCGGCAATGAGCACGAGCAGGACGACGGCGATAATGATGATCAGCAACTTCTTGCTTTTTTTCGGTGCGGCTTCCGTAGTACCTTCTGCCGGTTTTTCTTCTTTTGCCATTGCGATTCCCTCTATTGTTCTCCACGCATTGTAGCGCGCCGACTGTGCAGAGCGCAGCGCATGCGCTGCGCGCTGTTCCCCCTGCTAACTACGACGGTTCAGGCAAAGGTGTCGACCAGGCCGTTGCCGCGTTTGATCGCTGTTCCTGCCATAGCTTCAACACTCCCCTGTCCCGCAGGTTCTCCGCTGCTTCCTCGCTCGCTGCCAGCGCGATTCCGTTCTTGGGCGTTACTGTCGGCAGACTGCCGGAATGATTCGGCACTGACGTTGGTTTGCCCGAGCTGGACACCAACGCCGTCGAGCATTTCACGCAAACGCGGCATGGCCGACTCGATGGCTGCGCGTACGTCGGCATTGGCTGACATGAACAGCGCGGTGGCCTGATCATTTTTTACGTTCAATGATATTTCTATCGGCCCCAATTGCGGAGGGTTAAGCGTGATTTGCGCGCTCTGCTTGTCCTGACCCGTCAACCAGACAATCTTTTGCCCGAGTTCCGTTGGCCACGCTTGGCTTTTTAGCGGCGTATCAATCTGCAGATGCTCGCTGCCTGCGTGTCGGGCGGTGGCCGCGTTGACGCCGAGTTGCGTAGCGTTTCCGGGCTGCGCAGTTGTCGATACGGGTTCGGCAAGCGCCTGCGTAGACTCGGCAAGCTTTTGCTCGAAGCCGGCAAGTTTTGCCGGTGTCTCGGCCAGAGGCTGCGTGCTTGCGGCCTGGGCCGCGCCGCTGTTGTTGATTCGGGAGAACAGGTCAGCAGCGGACTGATCGCCTGAAGCGCCTGGCTTCTGGCTGAGTTCTGCTGTCACGGGAAGCGCTTGGTCCATGTCTTGCGGAGTCAATAGCGCGCTATCGACAGGTCGTTGGCCGCTTTCTGCCAGGCGGTCGGCCATGGCTGCGGGCACCGCAATACCCATGGAGGCCAGCAGCAGTGCGGGATCCGTCGGTGTGGTCAGGGTCTCGGCGGTAACGTCGGCAGCAACGTTTACGATCTGTTCGGTGGCCGTTGTCAACTGACTGGTGTCAATGCCGCCGGCCAGTTGGCCGAGCAGCAGGGCAGCGAAATCGGCCGCAACGATAGAGTCGTTAGCTGCTGCAGCGCTACCATCGGCAAGCGACGGAAAGTCTTGGGATTTGATCGGCAGCGGCAGGGCTGCAATAGCGGATGGCATGGACAGACTCCAGTCTGACGAGAATTTGTCTTCTATTGAGCAAACACCGTGCCAGGAATTAATTGTCCTCGTTCTGACGCTTGCGTGCGGCAATCTCATCGGTCAGCTTTTGTTCCTGGCGAAGTTCGAGGGCAAATTCGGCTGAGCGATGGCGTACGGATAGCGTATCGATGGCTTTCAGGCGTGTTCGCTGTTCCTGCCAGTGGGCTTGCCCTGCCTGTGTATTGTCCTGCGAGTTCCTGACAACAAGCTGCTGCTGGGCGATTGCGTCGTCCAGCCGATCAAGAAAATCCTGGAAATTTTTCCACTGCAGGGGGCTCATGCCCTGCTGGGCGGATACCTGAAAACGCCGGGCATATTCTTCACGGTACTGGCTCAGCAGATCAAGTTTTCCCTTGGCATCCTGCTCCGCGGCGATCAGTCGTGCCAGCTTCCGCGTCGCCTCGTCGGCGCGGTTCTGCATGAGGTCAAGAACGGCTTGTAATGAAAAAGGTTTGGTCATGGCGGCACCCGGAGGGATGCTTCATTGTAGTCGTCGCTAGCTGCTTAAGCCGAACAACCGGTACAGATCGTCGATGCTGCTCGTGTAGGCCGCCTGCTCCGAAAGATTCTGTTGCAGGAATTTCTCGAACCCTGGCTGCTGGAGGATGGCTTGGTCGAGTAATGGGTCGCTTCCGGCGACATAGGCACCAACGCTGATCAGGTCTCGCGAGCGCTGGAAGCGCGAATAGAGTTGCTTGAAGCGCCGGATGGCTTCGAGGTGGCCGGGGGTGATCAGGCTGACCATGGCGCGCGAGATCGACTGCTCGATATCGATGGCCGGGTAATGACCAGAGTCGGCCAGCGTTCGCGAAAGCACAATGTGGCCGTCGAGGATCGCGCGCGCCGAGTCGGCAATCGGATCCTGCTGGTCATCCCCTTCAGCCAGCACTGTGTAGAAGGCGGTGATCGAACCGCCGCCGACAGCGCCATTGCCTGCACGCTCGACGAGTTGGGGCAGGCGGGCAAATACTGAAGGCGGGTAGCCACGGGTGACCGGCGGCTCACCGACGGCCAGCGCGATTTCACGCTGGGCCATCGCGTAGCGGGTGAGCGAGTCCATGATCAGCAACACATGCTTGCCCTGGTCGCGGAAATATTCGGCTATGCTGGTGGCGTAGGCCGCGCCCTGCAGCCGCATCAGCGGGCTCACATCAGCCGGGGCGGCAACGACAACTGCCCGGCGTAACCCTTCCTCGCCGAGGATTTGCTCAATGAATTCCTTGACCTCGCGGCCGCGTTCGCCGATCAGTCCGACGACGATGATTTCTGCCTCGGTGTAACGGGCCATCATGCCGAGAAGTACCGATTTGCCGACGCCGGAACCGGCAAACAAGCCCATGCGCTGACCACGGCCAACGGTGAGCAGTGAATTGATCGCACGAATGCCGACGTCGAGTGCCTGTGTGATTGGGGCGCGCGACATCGGGTTGATCGGCCGGCTCTGCAACGGGCGCAGGTTGTCTGTATTCAGCGGGCCGTAGTTGTCCAGCGGTCGGCCGGCCGCATCGACGACTCGGCCAAGCAGCGCTTCGCCGACAGGCATCAGTTTTGCGCGGTCGATGGTGCGGCGTCGTTGCAGGCGCGGCTTGCCGATCTTTGGTAGGGGGCAGCGCGTTTCGAAGGCAACGACACGGGCGCCCGGCGAGAGACCGTAGACATCTTCCGAGGGCATGAGGAAGAGTTTTTCGCCTGAAAACCCGACAACCTCGGCTTCTACCGGGGCGCCGCCGGTCGGGATGATCCGGCAGGAGCTGCCCAGCGGCAACTTCAGACCACTGGCTTCCATGACCAGACCGTTGATACGTGTCAGGCGGCCGCTCGAGAGAATGGGTTCGGCATCACTGGCGGCATCCCGGCATTGTTCGAGATACCCGCGCCAAGTGTTGCCGTGCTCGGGCAGGTCGGCACTCATTGCTTTGGTTCCAGCCACTCACCGGTGGTGCCGATGGCGTCCAGTACACGATGCCAGCGTGTCTGCAAGGTGGCGTCCACCTCACTGGCACCTGACTCGATCCGGCAGCCGCCACGTTCGATGGTGCTGTCTTCCAGAATTCGCCAGCCATTGTGGGTCAGCTGTTCGCCGAGATGCGTACGTACCAATGCCACGTCGGCCGGGTGCATGAACAGGGCTGGATGGCCGTGGTGCATGGGCAGGGCGGCAACCGCCTCGCGCACGATCGGCAGGACCAGTTCAGGTTTGACCTTGAGGCTTTGTCGCAACACCTGGCCGGCAATTTCAACAGCAACGGCAAGCAGTTCTTCGCCGATATCCTGGTCAAGCACCTGCAGGCTGCGGCCAAGGTTTTCGACGAGTGCGGCAATCCTGTCGGCTTCGGCACGTGCTTCACCCAGGCCTTCCTCGTAACCGGCCGTGTAGCCTGTTTGCTGGGCTTCCGTGTAGATACGTTCGATATCTTCAGCGGTAGGCAGTGGGATGGAAGGCGCTGTCGCGGTATCGCCTTCAGCAGCCTTTGGTGCATTGGCAGGGGTTTGTACGGCCGCCTGTTCGGCTTCGTCGAAAGCGGCAACCTCCCAGCGCTGGTAGGCGGTGAGCTTCTCTTTCGGGATAAAGCCGGACATGGCTAAAGCATCTGCTCGCCACCGGCGCCGCCGAGGACGATCTGGCCTTCGTCTGCAAGCCTGCGGACGATCTTGAGGATTTCTTTCTGTTCGCCCTCAACCTCTGAAACGCGAACCGGGCCACGGGCTTCCAGATCTTCACGCAGCATTTCAGCAGCGCGCTGCGACATGTTCTTGAAAATCTTTTCGCGCAAATCGGGCGACGCACCCTTCATGGCCAGGATCAGCGAATCGGACTGGATTTCACGCAACAGCAACTGGATCGCACGGTCATCCAGATCCATGAGATTCTCGAAGACGAACATTTCGTCGAGAATTTTTTGTGCCAGATCCGGGTCGTATTCGCGGATGGCATCAACCACCGAGGTTTCGTTGGCGGTTCCCATGAAGTTAAGGATTTCCGCGACCGGGCGCACGCCGCCCATCGCCGCTTTCTTGATGTTTGCCGAGCCGGATAGGATGCGCAACATCACTTCGTTCAACTCTTTCAGCGCGCCAGGCTGGATGCCCTCCAGCGTCGCAATGCGCAGCACGACATCGTTACGCAAGCGTTCGGTGAACTGGTTGAGGATGTCGCTCGCCTGGTCGTGGTCGAGGTGTACGAGAATGGTGGCGATGATTTGCGGATGCTCATTCTTGATCAAGTCGGCGACGGTGGGCGGGTCCATCCACTTCAGGCCTTCGATGCCGGCGGTGTCGCCGCCTTGCAGGATGCGCGAGATGAGGTTGGAGGCTTTGTCGTCGCCAAGTGCCTTGGTCAGTACGGAGCGGATGTAGGCGTCCGTGTCGACATGCACGGCAGCCGATTCGCCGGCCGATTTGTTGAAGTCGTCGAGTACCGTCTCGACGCGGGTACGCGGCACCGATTTGAGCAGGGCCATGGCGTGACCGATCTTTTGCACCTCGCGCGGTCCCAGGTGCTTCAGCACTTCCGATGCCTGTTCCTCGCCCAGAGAGAGAAGCAGGATCGCAGCTTTTTCAACTCCGTCCTCACCCGGCATTGGAACCCGTCCAATCCTTGATGATGTTGGCTACCGCCTTCGGATCCTGCGAGGCGACGCCTCGCGCTTGCGCCAGCTTGCCCTCAAACTGCGTCGGGCCACGGGGCTCTGTTTCTGACATGGCGTCGTAGGCAGCGGCACCACTTCTGCTGGAGCGGCTGAACTGTTCTCCCGGTCGCGGCGTCATCATGGTGTTGATCAAGGGCTTGACGACCTTCAACAACAGGTAGGCGAGGATGGCGGCGATGGCGCCATATTTGACGAGGTCCTTGACCAGGGCAAGGATGTCCGGGTCTTTCCAGATCGGGATACCGTTATCGGCACGTTCAACCGCTGTGAAGGAGGCGTTGGCAACCGAGAGGGTGTCGCCGCGATCCTTGTTGAAGCCCATAGCTTCACGCGCCAGGTCGTTGATCTGCTTGATCTCGTTTTCCGTCAGCGGTTTGCTGCTCGGCTTGCCGTCCTTGCTGACTTCCTTGCGGTGATTGACCACAACCGCCGCCGACAGGCGCCGGACGACACCCGCCGATTGTTTGGTATGCCGCACCGTGCGATCAATTTCGTAATTGATGGTCGAATCCTTGCGCGTCGACACGGGCTGCCCAACACTGGAAATTGGTGCCTGGACCCCCGCTGCATTGATCTGGCCCGAAATGGCCGGGCCGGCGCCAGGAGCGGTACCCGCTGCCGCAGGTTGCGTCAGTGGTGCTGTTGCTGGAGCTGGCGGCTGATTGCTCAGTGCCCCAGGAACGCCCACAGCGGCCGTTGCCGTGGCGCTCGCCGTTTCGCTCGTTTGCTGGCTGCGGATGCTGATGTCGGGCGGGGTTGTGTTTGGCTTGTGGATTTCTGCCGTTTGTTCTGTCTGAGAGAAATCAATGTCGGCCGCAACCTGCACCTTGGCATTTCCAGGCCCGACGATGGGGGTCAGAATGTCCTCGATGCGCTTGATGACAGCGCCTTCTATCTCATTGACGTACTTGACTTGGGTCGGGTCGAGGCCCGCGTCCATGTTCTTGCTCTTCAACTGGGAGAGCATGGCGCCGCTTTGGTCAAGAATGGCAACGTTGGTTACCGGCATCTGCGGCACGCTTGAAGCGACGAGATTCTGGATACCGGCGATCTGTGCCGGCTCAAGGACGCGGCCAGAATAAAGATTAAGCAGGACCGAGGCCGATGGCTTTTGCTCTTCCCGAACAAATACGGAAGGCTTGGGGATGGCCAGATGCACGCGTGCGCCTTGTACTGCGCCGACCGACTGGATGGTTCTCGACAACTCCCCCTCCAGTGCGCGCTGGTAATTTACCTGCTCGGCAAACTGGCTGATGCCAAACTTCTGGTTTTCCATCAGTTCGAAGCCGACCGCACCCCCCTTGGGCAGGCCTTGTGAGGCAAGGCGCAGACGAATCTCGTGAACCCGGTCGCCAGGGACCAGAATGGCGCCACCGCCGTCGGAAAATTTGTAGGGAACATTGAGCTGTTCCAGCGAGCCGATGATGGCACCGCCATCACGTTCCGAGATGTTCGAGAAAAGAACCCGGAAATCCCCATGCTTGGACCACAATACGGTGCCCACAAGCAGTGTGACGACGGCAGCAACAGCGAGCATCAGCACCAATTTCTGCTGGTTGTCCAGCCGGGCCAATGCCAGCCGCAGGCGGTCTGTTGTGCCGCCTGCTGATCCTGCGCCTGCAGCGGTGTCCGGTGATACTGCCATGCCTTCCTTTAATCTCTATTAATCAAGCAAAAAGCGTGAAGTTCTAAGAAATATTCTACTATAGTAGCCGCAATATGCATGGGATTCTCCCCGAATGACCGATTCCTCGCAATTATCCAAAGCCGAAGATCTTCAGCGCGCCTTCGACGTCTTCAATCAGGTTTCGCACGAGCTGACTCAGGCCTATGCCGGGCTGCAGTGGCGCGTGCAATCCCTGACCGACGAATTGGCGGTTGCTAACGGTGAGTTGCGTCGCCAGTACGAAGAAAAAGAAGCCTTGTCCGAGCGTCTCGGGCTCTTGCTGAATGCGTTGCCAGCCGGCGTCGTAGTCGTCGATGCGGCGGGGTGGGTAAACGAAGCGAATCCTGCAGCGAATGCCATGCTGGGCGATTCGCTTTGTGGCCGTCAGTGGCAGGAGTTAGCCCTGACCATGCAGGCGGTAGCGCCGCCGGATGAATTTTCGGTGCATGGGCGCCGGGTTTCCCTGGCCGAAAGTGTCCTGGTTTCAGGCGGTGGGCGCATCATTCTGATCCATGACATTACAGCCGCACACGAAATGAAGGCCAGCCTCGAGCGCAATCAGCGTCTGGCGGCGATGGGTGAAATGGCGGCATCGCTGGCCCACCAGTTACGGACGCCGCTGGCAACTGCATTGTTGTACAGCGCCAACCTGGCCAAACCCGATCTTGCTGACGAGGCACGAACGCGTTTTGCTGAGAAGGCTACGGAACAGCTGCGGCGCCTTGAGCGCCTGATCCAGGATGTGCTGTTGTTCGCGCGCGGCGAACATATCGGCCGCGAAGTGATACCGGTGGCTACCCTGGTTGCCGATGCCGCGCAAACGCTGGAGCCACTTTGTGCTGCCCGTGGCGTCGTGTTTCGTCAGGAAGGCGGGGCCGGCGACGCTATAATCGTCGGTGGCCGCAAATCGCTGGCGGGGGCCTTGCTGAATTTGCTTGAAAACGCGTTGCAAGTATGTGAGGCGGGCGGTGTCGTTACACTCGGTGTCACGGTTGCCGATAAGCGTGTCAGATTGTGTGTTCGAGACACCGGGCCCGGTGTGCCTCTGGAGCAGCAAACACGGGTTTTCGAGCCATTTTTTACCACCAAGGGGCAAGGTACCGGGCTTGGCTTGGCGATTGCCCTGGGGGTGGTGCGTGCTTACGGCGGCAGTATCGACTTGCTTTCCCGCCCGGGCGAAGGGGCTGAATTTGTCATGGAGCTGCCGGCGGGAATGCCAGCGGATATTCAGGAGCGTTTGGAAGAACAATGAGTCAGGATTTGCCGATATTGGTTGTCGAAGACGATCCCAGCTTGCGCGAAGCGGTTTGCGACACGCTGTTACTGGCCGGAAAATCGGTGGTTTCTGCACCGGGTGGGGCGGAGGCCATGGCCTTGCTTTCGACACAGGCGGTATCGCTGGTCGTCAGCGACGTACGCATGATGCCAATGGATGGCATTACCCTGCTTAAGGAAATCCGGACGCGCTGGTCACATTTGCCGGTGGTGCTGATGACCGCCTATGCGGACGTCGATCGAGCTGTCGAAGCAATGCGGGCCGGCGCCTGCGATTTCCTGCTCAAGCCTTTCGAACCGCAGGCGCTGCTCGCCCATATCGAAAAATATAAGCTGCCAGAGGCAGAAGATGATGCTGGCGTGGTCGCCAAGGATGTGGCCAGCCGCAATCTTTTTTCGATGGCCGCGCGGGTCGCCCAGACTGATGCCACCGTTTTGTTGACGGGCGAGTCTGGCGTCGGCAAGGAAGTGGTGGCGCGCTACATTCACCAGCATTCCGCGCGCAGGGATGGGCCGTTTGTGGCGATCAATTGTGCGGCCATTCCTGATACCTTGCTGGAAGCAACCTTGTTCGGCTACGAAAAAGGTGCCTTTACCGGCGCCCAGCAGGCGCAGGCCGGCAAGTTCGAACAGGCGCAGGACGGTACCCTGCTGCTTGATGAAGTGACAGAAATGCCGCTTGGGCTGCAGGCCAAGCTGCTGCGCGTGCTGCAGGAGCGCGAAGTGGAGCGGGTAGGTGGGAAAAAGCCGGTGTCCCTGAATATCCGCATCGTTGCCACCTCCAACCGCGATATGGCGGAAGCGGTTGCTCGCGGGAGCTTTCGAGAGGATCTTTTCTACCGGCTGAATGTGTTCCCACTCCCCATTCCTGCCTTGCGTCAGCGGCCGGATGACATCGTGGCGCTGGCCCGGCATTTCCTGATTGCCAATGGTGGCATGGTTGGGCGTGCGGGGATGGTCTTTTCAGCCTCCGCTGAAGCGGCCCTGCGCACTCATCCATGGCCCGGCAATGTGCGCGAACTGGAAAATGTGGTGCAGCGGGCGATGATCATGGCTCCTGGCGAGACCATCGATGTTGAGCATCTCCATCTGCTGCCGGTTGCTGCTATGGCAGCTCCTGCCCTTGTTGCAATGCCGCAGGAGACCGCCGAGGCCAGGTCAGAAGGGGCTCGCGGCGATAGCATTCGCGATCTTGAGCGGGAGCACATTCTGGAAACGCTGGCGGCCGTTGGCGGCGTGCGTAAGCTGGCGATTGAGCGCTTGGGGATTTCCGAGCGAACGCTGCGTTATAAGCTTAAACAGTACAAGGAAGAAGGTTTCTTCCACGAGTGAGTTGGCTGTGGCACGAAGCTTGCTGATGGTTAGGCAACAGTAACAGGAGTCGCCAAATGGACACCAAGGGTATTGATCAGATGTTGGGGTTGTTGCGGGCTACGGCTGCCCAGGCCACAGGTAAACCCGCTGAAACACAGGCGGCTGCAGGGGGTGTTGATTTTGCGGAGGTGCTCAAGAATTCGATTGAGCAGGTCAATCAGGCGCAGCAGGGCGCCGATGCCCTGGCGGCAAATTTTGCCGCTGGCGACAGTAATGCGAATTTGCATGACGTGATGATCGCCCTGCAGAAGGCCAACGTGTCGTTTCAGGAAATGGTTCAGGTGCGGAATAAACTGGTTTCAGCCTATCAGGATGTAATGAACATCCAGGTCTGACGTGCTTTTGTCGTCAGTGAGGCACTAAGCCAAGGGCCGGATTTCCCCGGCCCTTTCCAATTCAGCCCATTCCTGACATGCGAGCTTTGCGCTCGCGCTCGACGCGGGTGATGTAGCGCTGAATCATTGTCAGCCGCGTTCCCGGAAGGTCCTGAAACTCGCAACCAATCCGCAAGTGGCGGTTGCCACTCTTGGTGGTGACATCAAAAGCGTTGCGAACAATCATGTTGCAGACGAGCAGCCCTTCCTCGGGCAAATCAATCCGACAGTCCGAAAATACCGTATCGATCTGAAAATCTTCCTTGCTGTCAGTGTCGACCATCAGTCCAACACCGCCACCACTGATGTCAAGCAGCGGAATGTCTGTGGCAACGACCGAGCCGTCTGGCCGCTTCAGGTTAAAGCGGCAGCGGACAGGCGTCGCGATAGGCGTGGATAGGCGATAGTACTCGCGACGCTGCAAGCGAAGTACGGTTTCCGGGAGGACACCACGGAAAGCGGGTCTGCCGCCATGCTGCGCCAAGTCGAGATTTTTCAGACTGAACTGGATTTTTACCTTGTCCAGCGAGGTCGTGAAAAGCAGGCGATCAGCCTTGAGCGCCCGGCTGTTCATATCGTTGTCGCTGCCCAGATCGAAGATCAGTGCACCTCGTTCGGTATCGATATCAATGAGCGAGGTCAGCAGGAAAGATTGGCCGCGATCGAAGTAAACCGTGATCATGCTGCCTTTTTGCAGCACGGCTCGCAGGACAAAGAGGATTTCCGACTTCGAGTACAGCAGATACTTGCTGTAGATGTCTCCCTGCTCCAGCTCCAGTTTAGTGGGCGCTTCTTCGTGCTCTTGCGCGGCTTGGTTTTCCGACATTTATTGTTCCGAATCTTCTCGATGGCGCATCGGGTGAGAGTTTAAAGCAAAACGCGACTACGGAGAATTTTGCGGGTATCGAAGTGTAGGGGCAGCGTGTCAGGCAGGGGGGGGTAAAGTGAGCGAGGGGGCCGGCAGACCCTCGCCGCGTTCTATGCGGTAGAGCCAGGCGAGCAGTTCTGCTACGGCGACATAGAGCTGCGGAGGGATGCGCTGATCGAGATCGATCTGCAGCAGCAGGGAAACAAGTTCTGGAGATTCATGTACATAGACGCCATTTTCTTTGGCTCGAGCAATGATCTCTTCGGCGATCAGGCCGCGTCCCTTGGCAACGACGCGAGGTGCTGCGTCAGCCTCGCGGTAGGCGAGGGCGACGGCGGTGCGCATGGAATCATTCTTTGGGTCGTTCATGGCGTCCCACAGTAAAACCGCTGAGTTTCAGGCCAGCGGCCTCCAACTGGTTGCGCAAGGCGTCGCCACCATTGGCAAGTTGCATGGCGGCCTCATTGGATTGGGTTGAAAGCGATAGCGTCATCTCCCCGGCAACAATGCGCAGCCCGGCGCGAACCTCCCCCAGTTGCGGCATCGTCAGTATTAGCCGCGTTTGCCACGGCGGCTGTCCATTCTCGTCGCTCCCCCCTTTTTTGCCACCGTTCTCTTCAATGATTTCCCACTGCATGGTTTGGCCCGGCCAGGCCTGCCCCTGCCAGACATAGGTCTGGCTGGCGAGGGCTTCCAGCTGTTGCTGCACCAGAGGCATCAGGTCAGGCGCTACCAGTTGTCCGGTTGCTGCTGAACGGAGCAGCGACGCTTGTGCCGTATTGGGCGTCGCCGATTGTGCCTGCTGCTCCTGGCCGCCAGCCAGGCGCTCCACCTTGCTGGCCAGCACGGTCACGGCATTGCTGTGTGGCGTATTGACGTTACTGCCATTTTCAGCAGTCATGGCCTCCCGTAGTCCCGGAGACAGTCGCCCCTGCGGCTGCGAAAGCAGGGCATCGGTCGGTAGGCGGCTTCCGACCCATTGGGATTGGTGGGATTCATAGAACATCCCACTTTGGGTAATGGCTTGCTTGAGCAGAGGCACCAGGTCAGCGCCCTTGCTTGGCGGGGCCAGGGAAATTGGCTGGTTGGCGTTCAATTGGGCGGGTTTTGCAGGTTGGCCATCATCGCTTTTCGCCAGAAGGCCGGCGATGAAATTCCCTGTGCGCGAAAGCGTGGTTTCTACGGCGGGGCGCTCGCCGGCAGCAGCTCCTTCGGCTCCTTTGGCGTTGTGTGAAACGAGCGCCAGCGCCAATTTCCCACCATTTTCAACAACTTCGAGCTCGAGCGAGTCGCCGGCCTTGGCGGAAAACGGGAGCGCGAGGATCACGTCGTGCTGGTTGATGAGTGCTCTGTAGGCACCGTTTGGCAGCATGGACTGGATTGCCGCCAGAACACGCTGGCCTGGTACCAGATCCGATAAGACCTCGGAAACTTGCTGGGTGTTGGGTGCGCGGGTGAGCGTCGCATCAGCAGGAAGCTGCAGGCGGCTGGCGACGTCCGAGGGGATCATGGCTGGTTCGAGTGTGCCGATGTGCGATTCAGTGCATCAATCAGCGGCGAAATCTGATCTTTGCGCGCAGAACACTCGTGGATCGCTGACTCAAGCATCGTGAGAATGGCTTCGATCTTCTGTCGTTGGTCCGTTGAATCGAACTTTCGATCAACAGCGGCTCTGTGGGCAGCATCCATTGCCGGTGCCAATTTGTCGGCTAGCTCAGCAAATTGCTCCCATTCCCCTGCTTTGATCGTAGCAAGCAAAGAGCGCAAGGAATCCGAGAGCTGTCCGAGTTGGATTTCCGGGTCAGGCGTTTCGTTTGGCAGAATTCTGATCTCCGGCAAGATTCGGTCGCAATTCCCTCCAGGCACCGGCAATTTCGCCAAGCAGCTGCTGGACTTCGGCGATTGCAGCAGCATCCTTGTGAATGTTTGCGTGGACCAGTCGCGATACCATGTAGTCGTAGAGGGCCTTCAGGCGTTCTGCGAGTTCGCCTCCCTGCGCAACGCTAAGGCTTGCTGACAATCCTTCGACGATGATTGTCATGGCTTTGGTCAGCGAATCTGACTTGCCCCCCAAGTCGTTGGCTGCTAGCTGTGATTGAGCTTTTGCAAGTGCGGCTTCTGCACCATCAAACAGGAGTGTGATCAGACGAATCGGGTCGGCACCGCGAATGTCGGATTCGGCGTCAATTTGCTTATAGGCTGTAATTGGCGAGCTAAACATGGTGACGATTTCTCAATATAGGAAGGTAGACTCAGCCGCTAAATGCTAGCCAGTTGATTTCTGGCCCAGCGATTGGGCCAGTGAGCCACTGAGTGCATTCATCTTGCTAATAAGTGTATCGAGGCCGGTGAACTGGGCGCGATAGCGTTTTTCAATCAGCGCAATTCGATACTCCAGCACTTCCTTGTTGTCCTTGAAGCGTTCGATGGCAGCGTTGAGGCCGTCGATCCGGTTGGAAAGCATGCCGCCGCTCGTCTGCATACCCGAGACGGATTCTGCAAAAACCTTGCCATAGGCACTGAGCGTCTTGATGACATCGGTAGATGACGCACTGATTTTCTGCGCCAGTACTGAGCTGTCAAGCGACAGCTGGCCTGTTTGCAGGATCGTAACGCCAAGATCGGACAGAGTCTGGTAAGTGGCTGAACTCAATTCTGCCGGTACTGTGGTTCGAACACTGCTGAAAGTGTCCAGAATGCCCCGCGCTGTCGCGTCTCCGGTGAAAGCCTGTCCAGTTTTTGTCGCAGCGTTATAGCCTGAGTTGGTTTTGATTGTTGTGGCGACGGCGTTATAACTATCGACAAACGCTTGGACTGCAGCCGTAATCTTGGAACTGTCATTCTGTACGGTAACGGTTGCCGTTCCCAGTTTGACAGCCGTCAGGGTCAGCCCGGTGACGGTATCCGTAAATTGATTTGAGCTTGAGCTGATGTCGATGCCATCAAGCTTCATCGTTGCATTTTTGGCTACGGTTCCCTTTGTCGGATCAGGGTCCGCCAGAGATGCCTGTGGAGCAATTGGGGGGCCGGCGTCATCTGTGGGAACCAGTGTGGACGTCAACGAGAAGGCATTGTCAGTCCCTGACTTGTCGCTGGTCAGTATCATTCGCTGCCCACCGTCTGCCGTGTTGACCACCGTAGCAGTCACGCCAAGGTCTGCGTCATTGATTCGTGTGCTGATGTCCTGCAGGGTATAACTGCCCGGATCGAAAGTGATGGTCGCGGCTGCAACGCCGCCTACGGTAAAGTTGATGTCTCCGCCGCTGAATGTGGTCCCGGCGACATAGCCCATCGAGACATTCTTTTGTGCTGCGGCCAGTTGCGTCACTTCCAGGTCATAACTTCCCGTGGCAGCAGTAAAAACTGCACTGGCGCCGAGAACGGTTGAGTCGCTTGAGGTCGCCGTTACTGCAGATAGCCGGGAGGGGAATTGCAAGGTTTCTGCAGCCGACTTCAGCGCATCCAACTTGGAGTTGAGCGTGCCGTAGACAGAAATTTGAGTGTTCGTCGAGGTGATTCTTGAGTCCAGCACATTGATGGGCGCTCTTTCAGCAGCCATCAACTTGGTGAGCATGGATTGCAAATCTATCCCGGCGCCTACGCCTAGTGAAGTCGTGGTTGCCATGATTGCTTCCCTCCTGCCGGTCGTTACACCTTGTCTCTAACGAAAACACCCTGAAGCTGATCCAGTGCTTGCGCAATCCGGATGGCTTCCTCAGATGGAAACTGACGAATAACTTCTTTCGACTGTCCATCCATGATTTTAACCACTTGTACGCCGGATGCCTCATCAATTGAAAAACTGATATCGGCACGGGCGATGGAAACGAAGCCTTCCAAGCGTTTGACGGCATCCTGAACCGATAGTTTGTTTTGCTCGGAGTCGATTTTTTTCGGTGTCTCCGCCCGGATACTATTTTGGCGGGCCGCGGCCGTCTTCTCCTGACGGATGGCCTGCGGCGAGGTTTCTGTCGTCGCCGTCCGTTGAGGCGGGTTTGCCGCCTGAACCGATTCGATATTCATGTTCATAGCTATCTCCAATTCAATCCAAGCGGAAAAAGGTGCGGAAGGATCAGCGTCCTACCGCACCTCTCGTCAGGATTGACCGATGACCGATTAACGCAGCAGGGCCAGCACGTTCTGCGGGATGGCATTTGCCTGAGCGACCATGGCCATAC